>ERZ773157.11-NODE-11-length-260392-cov-43.058401_pt1 | contig 260392 bp, 236 predicted proteins | sample MGYA00511480_ERZ773157 | MGnify/ENA primary metagenome ERZ773157 (study PRJEB29015, sample SAMEA2737863) | human gut metagenome | biome: human gut; feature: human-associated habitat; material: faeces | place: China | collected 2012 ... | reverse complement strand
AAGCTGAAGCATATGATTTCCGTTAGGTGTCATACGAAACATCAGCAAAGGATCTGCTGCCGTGGTGAGAAAGACGGAACGTGCGATTCTGTAACGGCAGAAAGAATAGAAGCTGATATCTGACGCAAAACATATTAAAAATATTCCAATACGGCATATATCATCTTTTCTTATACAATATATTCCTATATCCGCTGTCAAATGTTTTTTACGCGGGCCGACTGTGTTACAATAGGTACACTGGTAATGAGAGAGGTTTGTATGTTTGACGAAAAGTTATTGAATAAGGCGGAAACGCTCTACATCCGGTGCCGGCTTGATGAAGCGTTTCCTTTATTTATGGAGCTTGCCGGGGCAGGCTGCGGCCGGGCGATGTACTTCCTCGGTGAGTATTACAATCACGGTCTCGGCTCGATTAAAGACAGGAATGAAACGGAAGCCCGCTACTGGCATGAGAAAGGCGCGGCGGTCGGCGAACTGCTGTCCCAATTGAATCTGGCGTACATGGAGGATCCCCGCTCTGAGAAGAGGGCGGTGCTTTGCCGCGGGTATTTTCCGTCTGTCGTGAAGGCGGCGGAAGCAGGGGATATCGTGGCTGCTGATGAGCTGGGCGATATGTATCTGTACGGGTTCGGTGTGGAAAAGAGCGGGAAGCAGGCTGTCTTCTGGCTGGAGAAAGGCGTAGAAAAAGGATATTGGCGTTCTCTCAATGCTCTTGGCGACATGTACCGCCTGGGGGAAGAAGTGGAAGAAGATGGAAAAAAAGCGCTTTCTCTGTACAGGAAGGCGGAAGAAATGCATTCCAGGGAGGCGCTCACATCGATCGGCTTTATGTATTATGCAGGGCAGGGTGTGGATTTTGATGAAGGAAAGGCATTTTCTTATTTCCAAAAAGCGGCAGGAGAGGGAGATCTGGACGCTCTCTTCATGATGGGCCGCTGCTACCTGGAAGGCAGCGCAGTAGAGAAGGATGATCGGAAAGCGGCAACCTGCTTTAAAGAAGCGGCGGACCGCGGCTATCCCATGGGCATGTGGGCGCTGGGACAAAGTTATCTTCACGGCATTGGTGTGCAGCGGGACGAAAAAAAAGCGGTCGCCCTCTATCAAAAGGCGGCAGGTATGAATTTGGCGGCGGCGTATTCCGCTCTTGCCCAGTGCTACCGCTACGGCGCGGGCGTTTCTGAAGATAAAGCGGCCGCTGTAGAAATGTACAAGCGTGCATTCGCTCTGGGCCAGGGGGGTGCGGCAGATGAAATCGGCACGATGTACCTTGTGGGAAATGAAATTCTTCCGAACATGAGGGAAGCGTTCCGGTGGTATGAAAAAGGGGCTGAAATGGAAGAGGCGGCCAGCTGGTACCATTTGGGGATCTGCTATGCTGAGGGCCTCGGTACGGAAATCAATCGGGACAAAGCGCTGGAGTACCTTTACAGGGCATATGCCGCAGAGTACCCCGGAGCGCTGGAGTATATCACGGACAATATGGAGATCCGGCTGCAGTAAGGAAAACGCTCTTCTTCGGAGGAGCGTTTTTACTATGGGGAAAGATGGAGTAGAACGGAGCAGATAAAGAAGGTTCCTCCGGGGCAAGGGGAAACTGTTTTTTATCGTTATCCGCAAAATATTTCTATAACGGGAAAATAAAAAAGATACTCTCATTGACGGAAAGCGGTAAAATAATACAAGTACAGGATATGAGAATACGGGAGGTTACATGGAAGATGTTTTCTGGGGGCTTATGATTCCCCTTCTTGGTACGACGCTGGGGGCGGCGTGTGTCTTTTTTATGCAGGGGCGGCTGAATCGATCGGTTCAGCGCGGTCTCACGGGGTTTGCCGCGGGCGTCATGGTGGCGGCTTCATTTTTCAGTCTGCTCATTCCGGCGCTGGAGCAGTCGGCGCCTATGGGGCAGTGGGCATTTCTTCCTGCGGTTATCGGTTTCGGTGTGGGTGTGGCATTTCTTCTGTTTCTGGATCACATCATTCCGCACCTGCACATGAATGCGGAAACGGCAGAAGGGCCGAGGAGCCACCTGAAGAAGACGACGATGCTCATTTTGGCGGTGACGCTCCATAATATTCCTGAGGGAATGGCGGTAGGCGTGGTATATGCGGGGGTTCTTGCCGGCAGCAGCGGTCTGACAGCGGCAGGGGCGATGGCTCTTTCAGCGGGAATCGCTATTCAGAATTTTCCGGAGGGCGCTATCATTTCCATGCCGCTCAAAGCGTCGGGCATGGGGAGATGGAAATCTTTTTTTGGAGGCTTCCTTTCGGGCGTTGTGGAACCGGTCGGCGCGATTCTGACGATCTTGCTTACGAGTCTTGTCGTCCCGCTTCTTCCCTGCTTTCTCAGCTTTGCTGCAGGGGCCATGATTTATGTCGTCGTGGAAGAGCTCATTCCTGAAATGTCGGCAGGGGAACATTCCGATATAGGCGTGGTTTCCTTTGCTGTCGGTTTCATGGTCATGATGGCTCTCGACGTGGCGTTGGGGTAATTCTATTTTCTTTTTTCGTGGCGAATTTTCCGCTTTTGAATGTGATATAATTAATTGTAAATATTTTTAGAAAAATACCGAAACGCGTTTTTGTTTTTCGGCATTTCTTTTGTTTGAAGAAAGACGGGGTACTGTGGAGAAGCAGGTCATGATCCGCTGCAAGTCGATCCAGCGGAACGAACGGGGCAAGGCGGAGGAAGTGGTACTGGAAACGCCGGGCGTGTACGGCGAAGATGAGGACTGCCGGTACCTGACCTACGAAGAAACGTCTCTTTCCGGTATGGAGGGAACGACGACGACGATCCGCATGTATGAAGACCATGTCACGCTTTCACGGCAGGGGAGTTTCCTACAGGAAACGGAATACCGTCCGGGCACTGTGGCAAAGTCGGAGTATATAACACCGGCAGGACCTATGGAGATCACTGTTTCTTCGAAAGAAATCACTGACACGGTGAGCGGGGGAAAGGGGCAGCTCCGTCTGGTTTATGACATTGAAATGAAAGGGCTTTTCAGCCATTTGAACGAAATTATTATTGATGTGCGGGAGGAATCGGAAAGTTCATGGAAGTCAGAGAAGAACTGAAGGAAATTATTGAAAGGGCAAGGGCGGCGGCAGAGGCGGCGGGAGAACTTCCCCCCGGAGAGTATGCGCCTGTGCAGCGCCTGGAAATACCGAAAGCGAAGGAGTTCGGCGATTATTCCACCAATGCGGCCATGCAGTGGGCAAGGACGGCGCATAAGGCGCCCCGCGCCATTGCGGAAAGTATCGTGAAATATATTGACGCGCCTCTCGTTTCTAAAATGGAAATCGCAGGAGCGGGATTCATCAATTTCTTTCTGGCGGCAGACACGGTGTATGCCGAGTTAAGAAATATCCTTTCCGCCGGCGCTTCTTACGGAGATCTTCCGAAAGATAAAAAGGACAAGATCCTTGTGGAATATGTGTCTGCCAATCCTACAGGACCGCTCCATATCGGGCACGCCCGCGGCGCGGCTTACGGTTCCGCCTTGGTGAACCTGCTCCGTGCGGCAGGATATGATGTGTATGCCGAGTACTATGTGAATGACGCGGGCAGCCAGATTGCCCACCTGGCAGAATCGGTCAATGCCCGTTACCTCCAGCTTCTCGGAAAAGACGTGGATGTGCCGGACGACGGCTACCATGGGTATGACATCGTGGAAACAGCCAAGTCCCTCATTGACCGTGAAGGCGATGCGTATCTGTCTATGGATGAAGAGGCGCGCCTGAAGGTATTCAAAACGGTAGCGCTTAGTGAAAAATTGTCTATCCTGAAAAAGGATCTGGCTGATTTCCATGTCACTTTTGACAACTGGTTCTCTGAAAAATCGCTTTACCCCAAGCAGGTGGATGACGCCCTCGATACGCTGAAAAAGGGCGGATATCTGTATGAGAAAGACGGCGCCTGGTGGCTTGCCACGACGAAGAACGGTGATGACAAGGACAGGGTCGTCATCCGCGCCAGCGGCGAACCGACCTATTTCTGTTCCGATATCGCCTATGTGCCGAATAAGGAAAAACGGGGCTACAATAAGCTGATTGACATATGGGGCGCAGATCACCACGGATACATCATCCGTATCCATTCTGCCATGAAGTTCCTCGGCTACGATCCGGAAGATTTTGAAATCATGCTTCTCCAGATGGTGACACTTCTCCGTGACGGACAGCCGGTGAAAATGTCCAAGCGCACAGGACAGGCAGTCACGCTCCGTGAACTGATGGACGAAGTGGGAAGCGATGCGGCGAGGTATTTCTTCTGCAGCCGCACACTGGACAGCCAGATGGATTTCGATATTGATCTGGCGAAAAAGCAGTCCAGCGACAACCCCGTTTACTATATCCAGTATGCCAATGCCCGTATCCACAGCCTTTTTGCCCAGGCAAAAGAAGCGGGCGTAAAATGGGGCGACTGGGAAAAGACAGATTTTACGAAACTTATTGAAGAATGTGAACTGGATCTCGTCAAGAAAATGGAAAACTATCATATGCTCATTGACGGCGCAGCGACAGAAAGAGCGCCCCAGCGGGTAGCAAAATATGCTTATGAGCTGGCAGGGCTTTTCCATCATTTCTACCGTGAATGCCGCATTCTGAGCGTTGAAGAAGGCGTGACGCAGGCAAGGCTCGGCCTCATCACCGCCGTACAGCACGTGCTTGTCCACGCGCTTTCCATTCTCGGTGTTTCCGCACCGGAGCGCATGTAAAGGAGGAATCATGACAAAGTATATTTTCGTGACCGGCGGCGTCGTTTCATCTTTGGGAAAAGGTATTACCGCCGCTTCTCTCGGCCGTCTTCTGAAAAACAGGGGGTACAAAGTCACTATTCAGAAATTTGACCCTTATATCAATATCGATCCCGGTACCATGAGTCCTTACCAGCACGGCGAAGTCTTCGTTACTGATGACGGCGCGGAAACGGATTTGGACTTGGGACACTATGAACGTTTCATTGACGAAAATCTGTCTAAAGCCTCCAACGTGACGACAGGCAAAATCTACCAGTCGGTGATCAATAAAGAAAGAAAAGGTGAGTATTTGGGGTCCACCATACAAGTCATCCCCCATATTACTAATGAAATTAAAGACCGTGTTCTCCGTGTCGGCAAAAATGACAATGCGGATATCGTTATCACCGAAATCGGCGGTACTGTGGGAGACATCGAATCCCTGCCCTTCCTGGAAGCTATCCGTCAGGTTAAGAAAGACGTATCCAATCGAAATGATGTCATCTATGTCCATGTTACCCTTGTGCCTTATATCGCGGCGGCGGGCGAACTGAAAACGAAACCAACCCAGCACAGTGTCAAGGAACTGCGATCCATCGGTATCCAGCCGGATATCATCGTGTGCCGCACCGTGGAAAAACTGTCAGATGAAATGAAAAAGAAAATCGGCATGTTCTGCGATGTGGAACCGGAAGCCGTCATCAATAACCTGACGGCGGACAGCATTTATGAAGTGCCTCTTCTTATGGAACAGGAAGGTCTCGACCATATCGCCCTCAAAAAATTGGGACTTGAAGACCGTCCGGTGGATATGGAAGACTGGAAAGCCATGGTAGAACGCATGACCACGGCAAAAAAGGAAGTGCAGATCGCCCTTGTCGGTAAATATGTCCGGCTCCATGACGCTTACCTTTCCGTAGCGGAAGCGCTGTCCCATGCGGGATACGCCATGGGGGCCAAGGTGAACATCCGCTGGATCAATTCCGAAATCCTTGAAGAAGAAAAGCCGGATCTGGATGAAGTATTTGCCGGTGTTGACGGTATCGTCGTCCCCGGCGGCTTCGGCTACCGCGGTGTGGAGGGGAAAATCGACGCTATTCGTTATGCTCGTGAAAATAAAATTCCCTTCCTTGGGCTCTGCCTCGGCATGCAGTGCGCCGTTATCGAATTTGCCAGAAACGTGTGTCACATGGAACAAGCCAACTCTTCCGAATTCATTCCCGACGGGAAATATCCCGTTATCGATCTCATGCCCGATCAGGAAGACGTCACGGAAAAAGGCGGTACCATGCGCCTCGGCATCTATCCGTGCAAGCTGAAAGAAGGAACAAGGGCGAGAACTTTGTATGAAAATCAGGAAATCGTCTACGAACGCCACCGCCACAGATACGAAGTATCCAACGAATTCCGTCCGCAGATGGAAGCGGCGGGTCTTGTCGTTTCCGGCACCAGCCCCGATGACCGTCTCGTGGAAATCATCGAATTAAAAGATCATCCCTACTTTGCCGCCACCCAGGCCCATCCGGAATTCAAGAGCCGCCCGAACCGGCCCCACCCCCTCTTCAACGGTTTTATGGAAGCTGCCGTGAAACAAAGCGGTGAATAAAATATGAAAAGAAAACGCTCCCTGCAGGGCGTTTTTTGATGGAGAAATGTGAAATGAAAGAATTAATAAAAACAGATTCAGTGATTGCCATTTTGTATTTTGTTAAAATTTATACAGGAAAAGAGTTTCAAAAATATTTATTATAAAATACAAAGTTAAAATTAAATATAAGGTGTGATATAATTATACATATAATTATGATTAAGTTGGTTATTGTTTAAGGGAGGTTTTTCATGAAAAAAAGATACGTACTGTTACTTTGCGCGGCTGCTTTGTCTATTGGCGCGGCTTGCTCTTCCGTGTCTGCCCACGGCGTGTTTATTGCAAACCGTTTTGATCAGAAGGCCCTTGCCCTTGGGGAAGGACCGACAGACAACGCGTACAATCCGTCTTGTGTAAAGGCGGTGGAAGCTTATGATAAGAATTTCAGCTCTATGGATGTGGAAACTGTAAGTTATAAAGATCATATTTCCATAATTCCTACAGATGAATTGGGAGTAACGGTGACGTTCTTTGATTATGGTTTCTTCACGAAAGACAGCTCCGGCAAAATGCATCAGGCTCCGTTTGCGGAAGTAGCGGACGCGGTGAAGACGACCCACGCGATCAAATGGAATATTAACTACTGGAGCCCCGATGTAAAACCGGGCGGCATTTATAATGTGCCGATCCAGATCGTTCCCCAGGTGAATCCGCTGACGCTCCGCAAGGGCGATACGTATAGAATCCGTGTATATAAAGATGGCAAGCCCTATGCGAATGCGCCTCTCATCAAGGACGTCATCAATGACCTGACTAATGAGTCTACAGCCGATGCGGACGGTTACGCTACAGTTACTGTCAGCGCAAACGGTCTGAACGTAGTAGGTGTGGAAGTAGCAGGGGAGAAAGAGGATGAACATACCACGCCGAAGTATTTCTCTTCTCTCTCTTTCATTATTGATCCGGAATAATCTAAAAGACCGTGGGACATACTATAAATACAGATGTTCCGCGGTCTTTTTTTATGCTATTGATACTGTTTTGATACTATTGCGTCCTATATCATTTAATTTAGCGGTTAATTCCTCTTGCTTAGACAGGTATAAATGGGAGTAGGTTTGAAGAGTTGTTTTAATATCTTCATGTCCTAAACGTTCTTTTATAAGTAAGGGAGAAAAAACATTTCAATTAATAGGCTTGCGTGGCTGTGGCGCAGATCATGAATTCGTATCTGTTCTGCACCCGAAAGCTTGCGTCCTAATTTCATATGGCGGAAAAGCCAGAATTTACTACAGGGAAATATGCGTTCATTCTGCTTAATATATGGCAGGCGGTTAATATAATCGGCGAGCATATCCACAATGAATTGTGGAAGCAGGATGACTCTTTTCCTTTTTCTGTTTTCGGAGATGTTATGATGTCTTTTTTATGCAGGCGTGAATAGGTTTTATTAATATGTATACTTTTTTCTTTTTCATAAAAATCTGCCAGAGTGAGTGCTAATAATTCTTCTGACCGCATTCCTGTATAAAATAGCAGGTTAAAGACGAGATATTCCTATTGATACATACGTATACACGTGCTACAATAGAATCAATAAAGGAGATATGGCAGGATGAAAGACAAAGACTTACTGAAACTGCTTTTGAAAAATGGATGGCAAGACGTGAGACAGCGTGGAAGCCATCACAGGCTTGTCAAAGGCGATAAGTTTGAAGTTATAGCTGTCCACGGCAAAGATATGCCGAAGGGACTGCTGAACGCCATACTAAAGAGAACGGGGCTGAAATAAGCCCCGTATGGGTGATAAAGGAGGTAATGAAAATGTTATTTATTTATCCGGCGGTTATACACGAAGACGCAGATGGAATGTGGGCAGAGTTTCCGGATTTAGAAGGGTGCACTACATACGGTGATACAATGGAAGAGATTTTGTCCGGAGCCGCGGAGGCAATGGAGCTGTACGTATTAGGAATGATGGAAGACGGAGTGCAGCCTCCTGTGCCGACTGACATTAAAGAAATTAAGAGACTTGATAAAAATGCTTTCGCAACGTTGATTCAATCTGATGTGGATCTGGCGAAAAACACGAAATCGGTTAAAAAGACATTGACAATTCCAGCATGGTTAAATCAGCGGGCATTGGACAAAGGGATTAATTTTTCTAAGGTACTTCAAGAGGCGCTGGTTGCGAAAACAGTTTAATAAAGATACAGGTTGCGGCCGTCCGAATGGGCGGCTTTTGCATTTTCTATACATTTCCGGCGGTACGTACTGCTCAATGGGCGGGATTTTAAATGGGGAGAGGAAGTCCGATGCCCGAGAGCAGCGGTCCGAAATTGACAGCGTATGTTTTTCTTTCCGTATTGAAGATATGGATATATTCCCACCTCACTGCCGATTTCCCGCTTATGGACGGCTACAGTGAGGCAGTGGCCGGCTTATTCACGATCTGTTTATAGAGCAGCTCTTCTTCCGAATTTTCTTTCACTTTTTTCCATCCGAAATCCGATTCATGGAAAGTTTCAATTTTCTTGACGTTCCCGTTTCGATCATATTCAATTTTGGAAGCAAGGGTGTATTTCTTCCGGTGGGTATCAAAAAGATAATTGTACTCCTCTGCCTCGCCGTCCGCCTCCCGTTCCTGCATGGTGACGGCAACCAGGTTGCCCTGGCGGGAAACGGAAGAGGTATCATAATAGATTCGGTCGTTTCCGTCCTGCCCGAGGTAGACCCAGTTTACGGCGTAGGAAGTCATGCCTGCGGCGGAGAGAGTTAGGGCGAGTGCTGCGGAAGTCAGTAATTTTTTCATGATAGTCTCCTTTACTGTCATAACTATTTTGTCCAGTCGTGATTGTAAATATCCCAGTCTTTCATTTGGGACAGATAATCGATGCTTTCCTGAATGTCGTCCATCAGCTGATCTTTCTGGGCGGGGAGTGTTGCTGCCAGACGGATATAGTTGGACACATGATTGCTTCTGAAAATCATACGTTCTCTATCAGGGAGATGCACGTTCTCTATGATCAGTTTGAGTTCTTTCATAAGTCCCGCCGGCGGCAGGGGATGAAATTCGCCCCGTTCAAACTGGTCTTTCAGTTCGCTGCCGCGATAGAGCATGAGGGACAGCGCAGAAAGCATGGTCGGCTTGATTTCATTGATGGCATGGGCGGTGGCAAGAGCGTGGCGCTCGGAGCCTTCTACGCCTGCGATGCCGAGGATGACCATGATGGAGAGCTGCATTCCCGCGGCGATGGCGCGCTTGCCTACTTCAATGGACTGCTCACCGTTTACTCCTTTGCGGATCTCTTTCAGCGTCTGGGAATCGCCGCTTTCCATACCGTAGTAGAGCAGGGTGAGTCCCGCTTTTCTGAGGGAGGTGAGTTCTTCCACGGATTTGCGGAGGATATCTCCCGGTGCGGCGTAGGACGCTACTCGTTCTAAATGAGGGAAATATTCTTTTAGCACAGCCAGGATTTTCAGCAAACGCTCGGTAGGCAGTACGAGGGCGTCGCCGTCAGCAAGAAATACGCGGCGTACACCTTCCGCGTCGGTGGCACGGGCAAGCTCAATCTGGCGCATGATCTGTTCGTCAGAAAGCTTTTCAAATCTGACACCGCGGTACATATTGCAGTAGGTACAGTTGTTATGCGCACAGCCGCGGGTTACGCGGAGAATAAAGCTGGCCGCTTCACTTGGCGGGCGGTACACAGGGGTATCATAGGTATCAAAAAACATGCCGTACATAAAATTCATCCTTTCAATTTCGGGTTCTTCACAAAAGATTTTGTTTACGATTTAACATATCTACAATGTTCTATATTTTGAATTATACGGAAAAGGAACCCAAATGACAACAAATATTTTCGATATAGAAGTATTTCATATCTATTATGCCGCGGGCGGAATGATATAATAGAGCCATCAATAACGAATGGGGATCATAATGATTGCAGAAAAGGCTTATGCGAAAATCAACCTGACTTTATCAGTGGGGGAAAAGAGAGAAGACGGGTATCATGAGATTGACAGCGTGATGCACAGTATATCTCTTTGTGATGAAGTGACACTTACGGAAGCGGGGGGGATTTCTCTTTCCATTAAAGAAGGGCTTGCGCCGGGGGGAAAAGCAAATCTCATGTGGGACGCGGCGGAATTGTTTTTCCGGGAAACGGGATTTTCCGGCGGCGTCCATATGGAACTGGTGAAGCAGATTCCGTCGGAAGCGGGCATGGGCGGCGGTTCCTCTGACGCGGCGGCGGTCCTCCGCGGATTAAACAGAATGACGGGGCAGCGGCTTTCTCTTGCGGCATTGGCGGATATGGGGGCGAGGCTGGGAGCCGATGTTCCTTTCTGTGTGGCAGGAGGGTGCCGGCGTTGTGAAGGGATTGGTGAAAAACTTACCCCTCTTGCCGGCTGGGCGGGTCTTCCCTTGGTTATTGTCCGGCCCGATGTTTCCATTTCCACAGGGAAAGCTTATGGATTGCTGGACGGCTGTCCCCGTCGCAAGACAGGTACGACAGAAAGCTGTATAGAGGCTTTGAAAAATAAAGACGGTACTGTGCTGCTGGCATCTCTTTCCAATGATTTTGAAGACGTTCTGTTTAAGGCGGAGCCTGTTCTTGGAGAGACGTTTTCCTACCTTTCTCTTCTCTGTGAAAAAGCGATGATGACAGGGTCGGGCTCCGCTTTTTTCCTGATGGCGGAAAATAAAGAGCAGCAAAGAAAGCTGGCGGCCAAAATAAAAGAGGAACGGCCGCAATGGTATGTGGGCACGGCGGAAACGATTTTGTGAGCGAGAGTATGAATAAGTCGAAACAGAAAGCTGTGGGGATGATGTCAGGCGTCTTCCCCTAAAGCGTCATTCTGAACGGGGTAAGAATGTTTTGTGGGAAAAACAGGAAAGCGGAACGGTGACACAGAGTGAAGAATCTATGACGCTGATGACATTTTACGGCGTTCCTCACCACGGCAATAGATCCTTCGCTATCGCTTCAGGATGACGCTTTACCGGCTCCCTCATTACGGGTACAGATTCTTCGCTGGCACTCATTATGACGTTTTACCGTACGTGGTCATTCTGAACGGGGATAAGAATGTTTTGTGGGAAAAACGGGAAAGCGGAACGGTGACACAGAGTGAAGAATCTATGACTCTGATAACATTTTACGGCTTTCCTCACTGTGGCAGTAGATCCTTCGCTATCGCTTCAGGATGACGCTTTACCGGCTCCCTCATTACGGGTACAGATTCTTCGCTGGCACTCATTATGACGTTTTACCGTACGGTGGTCATTTTGAACGGGGATAAGAATGTTTTGTGGGAAAAACGGGAAAGCGGGGCAGTGCCACTGAGTGAAGAATCTATGACGCTGATGACATTTTACGGCGTTCCTCACCACGGCAATAGATCCTTCGCTATCGCTTCAGGATGACGCTTTACCGGCTCCCTCATTACGGGTACGAATTCTTCGCTGGCACTCCGGATGACGTCTGGCGCGTTTACAGGAAGCGGAAAAGCCTTGTGGGAAAAACGAGAAATGGAATGGTGACACCAAGTGAAGAATCTATGACTCTGATGACATTTTACAGCTTTCCTCACCACGGATGCAGATTCTTCGCTGGCGCTCATTATGACGTTTTACCGTACGTGGTCATTCTGAACGGGGATAAGAATGTTTTGTGGGAAAAACGGGAAAGCGGAACGGTGACACAGAGTGAAGAATCTATGACTCTGATAACATTTTACGGCTTTCCTCACTGTGGCAGTAGATCCTTCGCTATCGCTTCAGGATGACGCTTTACCGGCTCCCTCATTACGGGTACAGATTCTTCGCTTGCGTTCCGGATGGGATCTTGCCATCAGTGTTGCTTTCGCTGGCAAATCAAAACGGAAGGCTATGATGGGCTTTTTGGAATCCGAGGTGCAGTTTCATTAGAGTGCAAAGAACTTATTTCTTTGTGCTTTTTTTGAGAAATGGAGTGGCAGATGGTTGGTTTTGTCAGAGAAGGAAACATGGCTGCTGCCATTTTCTTACAGCCAAGTAAAAACCCGTGACAGAATTACCATCACGGGTTAAGTATTTCTTTTATTCCATTATTTGATGTAAGCGGTCGCTTTCAGCATGAGCATATTGTCCATTTTTTTGCCACCCATGTCTTTGGCCTTAAATCCGTAATCAGCTTCTACGATGAGTCCTTTCATGGGAACATAAGCCGCTTTTGCCAGGAAGAATTTGGCGCCGCCGAAATTGTTGTGGTCGTTGGCAGGGTTGCCGTCGGTCAGGGCATCCATCTTATCAGCAAAGTACGCCGGAACATTTTTCATGCCATGCCAGTTTTTATACACATGTCCCATGTACTGGTCGGCGATATCATTGCCGGAGCCGCCAAAGTATGTGCCGGCCTGGCTGTAAATATAATCGATGCCGATGGAGAAAGATTTCGGCTTAAGCACGTCTGCCGTTCCATAGGAAAAACCGTAATTGAAGCTGTGAGGCTTCTCGTTATTCAAAGGAAGGACACGGAGATTCTTGACGAATTCGCCGTGGATATTCCATTTCGGTGTGACGTAGTAGGAACCGGCAAAGCCGTAGGCCTCGCAGATGTGTCCGACAGGACCGTTTGCTTTCATGGCATACGCATGGACTTCCCATTTATCCGGTATTTTGTAAATATAGGAAGCGTAAGTGACCGGCACGTCTTCGTCTTCGCCCCAGTCCATCATGACGTCTTTACCCATGGGGTAGAGGGTATCGGTGGCGGGATTATAGACCATGGAGCCGCCTGCCAGTGCGTCAAGGTTGAGCGCTCCCAGTTTGGCAGCTACGGCTGATGCGAGTGCCGGGTTCTTGGAACCGATGGCACCTACGATAGTGTTCAGATTAGTTTTCAGTTCGGGAAGGTTATTGCTGCTGTTGATGAGATTTTTTGCCTGTCCGAGGATGGCTTTGAGAGACGGATCGGCGGCAACGGCAGCGGCCACTACTTTGTTGGTGGAAAGCTCGCCAATCAGCTTGCTCTTGGCAATCGGCGTTACCTTGACTCCGTGCATCATGGGCGCGGTATAGTTGACACTGATATTTGTAGCGCGGCCAAAAGCGAAAGTAAACTGGTGGCCCTTCAGGTAGTCGCCGAGTTTCAGGAAAGCACCTTTGAATTCGCCGTCATAGGTGTAGCCGGTGACCCCCATTTTTACAGGAAACTGGCCGATACCGATGAGGTTTTTGGAGGGGCCGAAGGGAAGGTTGGAGGTATCCTGCTTTGGTCCGAACTGGTAGGTAGCCAAAAGGCGGTTCAGGTGGACATCGCCGTCATTGTGACCGCCGGCAACATGCATGGAGCCGTCTTTGTGGTAAGTGTACTTATTGGGGTCAAACATTTCCCTGCCGTTCATGCTGATGAAAGTTTCCAGCTGGCCGTACAAGGTGGAACGGTCATTTACTCTGGTAATCGTATTCAAACGGACACGGGCGCCCAGTTCATAGTGTTTCTCTTTTTTTTCCGTGAAAATGTTGTCGTAGCGGTCAATGCCCTGTACGCGGAGTTCAGTAATAAGGAATGTTTTTCCTGTTTTCTTTTCCAGTTCGGAAATACGGACGCCGAGGTTGGAAAGATCATTGGCATACTCTCTTGAAAGCTTATCTACGATGGACTGCTGCTCGGCGGTGAGAGAGTCCTTCTTTGCCAGGAGGCGGGCGGTAATCTGTGCCAGCTCGTAGCGGGTGATGTGCTTGTTGCCGCGGAAAGTGCCGTCCGGATAGCCTTCAATGATGTTCCGGTCAGACAGAGAAGCGACAGCTTCATATGCCCAGGAATCGCTTTCTACATCAGAAAATGGGTTGGCCGCGGAGGCGGTCATCGCTGCGCCGGCAAAAAATGCGCAGACGGCGGCTCTCAGTATGGTATGTCTCATTGAATAAATCCCCTTGTTGTCCTTGGTTCTCATTTAGATAGCAAGACTTAAACGAAATATAAAAAATGAATGAAATATGTCTCAAAACAGACTTATTATATCTGATGGAAATAAAAACTGTCAATGGTTTTAACGCCTGATGTTAATTGCACATACAAATCGTATATGATAAGCGTGCAGCCGTCATTTTCGTGCAAAAAGAAAGAGGCCTGAAGGCCTCGGAAAGTCAATTTTGAAAGAAATATTATTTTTCTTTTATCGTATTTGTTTGAAAGATATGGATCCCTTTGAGGACGATAAAAGCAATAAGGCACCCGGCACCGCAGGAAACGGAGAAGAGAGAAATATAGAAAAAAGCTCCTTTTGACGACCCCATAAAGAGAACGGCCAACGGATAAGAGACAAGGCCGCCGATGAGCGATGTGCCTGCGAATTCTCCAAGGACGGCTGCCCATAATTTTTTCGTACGGCTGTACAGGTATCCCGACAGGAAGGCGCCGATCATCGAGCCGGGGAAGGCGAGAAGCGATCCGGAACCGATGATATTCCTGATCACCGATGTGGTAAAGGCGGCGGAAACACCATACCGTGTGCCGCAGAGAACCGCAAGAAAGATATTGATCATGTGCTGGAGCGGGAAAGCACGGGTCACTCCCAAAGGAAAGGAAAAGACCGGTGAAAGAAGGACGCCTGCCGCAGTGAGGAGAGCGGCAAAAATCCATTTCCGCAAAGAAGAACGGCTGTCATTTTCAAACATAATAATCTCCTTTGTAAGAAAATATATTTTCGAAAGATGTTTTTTCCATCATAGCACAAATAAAAATGGAATTTATATGGAGCGGTATAATTTAAACAGGCAGTAAGGATTAAGGAGGTTATGATGAGAAGAAACGACAGAGAAGTTACGGAAGAAACGGAAATCAGAAAAGTTCTGGACGAGTGCAAAATCGTCCATCTGGGTTTTCAGGACGGCGGCCGTGTTTTTGTGGTGCCGGTCAACTACGGATACTCTTATGAAGAGGGACAGCTTACAGTGTATTTCCACGGGGCTGATGCGGGACTGAAGCGGGAACTGGCGGAATCAAATCCTGTCATCGGTTTTGAAATCGACAACGGCGGTGCCATGGGACGGGCGGAGAAAGCCTGCGATTACACGGAGTACTACCACAGCATCATCGGGAGCGGGCCGGTGTCGGTGGTAAAAGACAGGGAAGAGAAGAAAAAGATCCTTACGATTTTCATGGAATGCCAGGATAAAAAGCATTTCGAGTTTACTGATCGAATGGCAGCGCATGTGGCGGTGTATAAAATCGAGGCGGACGAATTTGCCTGCAAGGAGCATAACATGTAAAATACCCTCCTTACCGTTATCTGATAAGAAGGGTCCGTGGTGCTTCAAAAATTTATCGTTTCATTTGTAGGAAATACTTCGATCAGAGGAAGATATATTTCCCGATGAAGAGGATGGTCAGAATATACATCAGGGCACTGATCTTTTTCCCGTTTCCTGTGAGGGCATTCATGACAGTGTAAGTGATGATGCCAAACGAGATGCCTTCGGCGATGCTGTATGTGAAGGGCATGGCAAGGATGGCGATATATGCGGGAATGGCTTCGGTTGGGTCGCTGAAGTTGATGCCCGTGACGGCGGTGAACATGAGGAAGCCCACGATGATGAGGGCGGGCGCGGTGGCAAAGGCGGGAATTGCCAGGAAGAAGGGGGAAAGGAACAGGGAGAGGGCAAAGAGAACGGCTACGGTGACGGCGGTAAGACCGGTCCGTCCGCCTTCAGAAACGCCTGCCGCGCTTTCTACGAAGGTGGTCGTGGTGGAAACGCCGAGGCCCGCGCCGATGGTGGTGGCGACAGCGTCAGCCATGAGAGCGCCTTTGATGCGGGGCAGCTTCCCTTCCTCATCAAGCATGTTTGCTTTGGAAGAAACGCCGACCAGGGTGCCGAGGGTATCAAAAATATCCACGAAAAGGAACGCGAAGAGGACGACGAAGAAATCAGGGCTCATCACCTTTGAGAAATCAAGCTGCATGAAAATGGGGGACAGGCTTACAGGGGTAAAAGAAGCAATGCCTGCGGAAAGATCCGGCAGAGTACTGAACGCTCCTTTTGCGGGATCGGGAATGTAGAGCCCCGTGAGTTCGCAGAGGATGCCGAGACCCCATGTGAAGAGGATGCCCCAGAGAATATTTCCTCTCACTTTTTTCACCATGAGGATGCCTGTGAAAAGCACACCCAGGATGGCGAGGAGAACCGGAACTCCCACGGTGTGGAATGTTCCTGCGGCAATTGCGCCTTTAAAGGAGAAAAGAGAAACTTTCGTAGCGGGATTGGCGACGATGATATTGGCGGAAACCAGTCCGATGAAGGCAATGAACAGACCGATGCCTGCCGACACTGCCCGTTTCAGGTTGATGGGGATCGCGTTGAAAATCGCTTCGCGTACATTGGTGAGAGACAGGACAATGAAAATCACGCCTTCCAGACAAACAGCGGCAAGGGCGGTCTGCCAGGAATAGCCCATCTGTCCGACGACGGTGAAAGCGAAAAACGCATTCAGCCCCATGCCGGGAGCGAGGGCGAAGGGGTAATTGGCAAAGAGTGCCATGAGAATAGTGCCGATGAATGCGGCAAGGGCGGTCGCCGTAAGAAGCGCGCCTTTATCCATGCCGGCAGCGCTCATGATGCCGGGATTGACCGCGAGGATATACGCCATCGTCATGAAAGTCGTGATGCCCGCCATGATTTCTGTCCTGACGGACGTGCGATTTTCCTTCAGGTGAAAAATTCTGTCCAAAAAACCGGATTGCTGTTCCATAAAATTTCTCCTTTCAGCTTTATCCATAATATGTATCATTATAAGATTTTTACAGGGCGGGGGCAATGTATTTTCTTCTTTCGGTGTATAATCAGATAGTGGAAATTCTGCGGGAAGGCCCGCTTTATATAAAGGACATACTATGAGTATCTGTAATATCTGCCCGCGGGGGTGCCGTGTGCTGCGGCGGGAGTCCGTTCACGGACAGGGGCCCGTCGGCTACTGCCGGACAGGCATGCTCCCTATCGTATCACGGGCGGCGCTCCATCATTGGGAAGAACCGTGTATCAGCGGAACGCGTGGGGCGGGGACAGTTTTCTTTGCAGGGTGCAATTTGTCCTGCGTGTACTGCCAGAATTATGAAATATCCGAACTGCGGCAGGGGATAGAAATATCCGTGGAGCGGCTGGCGGAAATTTACCGTGAGCTTATTGCCCGGGGAGCGCACAATATCGACCTTGTGACGCCGACCCATTTTACTCATGCCGTTTTTCAAAGTCTGAGAGAACCGCTTCCCGTGCCGGTGGTGTACAACTGCGGCGGTTATGAAAGCGTCCATACCGTGGCGTTCCTACGGAAGAAAATACAGTGCTGGCTTCCCGATTTGAAGTACAGTGACGCTGCGGCGGCGGAGAGGTACAGCAGTGCGCCGGACTACTTTGAAAAGGCGGTGCCCGCCATTGAGCAGATGTTCCGGCAGACAGGCCCCTATGAAATCGGCGCCGACGGTATATTAAAAAAGGGTGTCCTGATCCGCCACCTCATTTTGCCGGGGCAGATGAAAAACACGAAAGGCGTTTTGGAATATGTGGCGGAAACGTTTCGTAAAGGGGATGTCCTTTTCAGTCTTATGCGGCAGTACACGCCTCACGGAAGAGCGGAAGAGTTTCCGGAAATCAACCGCCGGATTACCGATGAAGAATACGAAGAGGCGGAAGCGTACATGGAAGCGCTCGGCATTGAAGACGGCTATGTCCAGCAGAAAGAATCTTCCGATCAAAGTTTTATCCCCGTTTTTGACGGGACAGGGGTGGAACGCGCTGCGGAAAGCAATACAAAAAAATAAAGCATCAATGAAAAACGTCCGCAAAATACCGCGGGCGTCTTTTGACATGCCTTTTGATTTGAAACGCTTTTTACTTCTGCAATTTCATCATGAATAGTTCTTCGTCCACAAGAAAACGGGTGTGCTCTGCTTCACCGATGGCGCCGTTTTCATCAGAGGCGGTGATGGTGAAAGATATTTTCTTTCCGCTGACTGCTATTACGGTGGCAGTTGCCTTGACTGTCTGTCCCACCGGGGTAGGAGCCTTGTGACGAACGGCGATGAAACTGCCTACCGTAGTCTGTTTTGGGAGCAAGTACGGCGCAAGGGCGGCAACGGCAGCTTCTTCCATAAGGGCGGATAAAACGGGAGTGGCAAGGACTTGTAGAGAACCGCTTCTGACGGCAAGGGCAGTATCTTTTTCCGTGACGGTCCGGCCGGCGGTACCGGCGATTCCGATTTTGATTTCCATAGGAGTTCCTCCTTTACTAATGGACCTATTGTAGCACGGCGGAGAAAAAGCGGCTATTTTCAGAGTTGTGGTATAATAAACCAGTCATGAAAACAGCGGAAGGCCGCGATGGTTTCTGTCCTTCCACGATTGAAGCAAGAGAGGTTTTATGAAGGAAATATCTTTTATAAAAGATAAAAGGAAATACCTGCATGGGGTGGTGCTTGCTTTTGCGGCGCTGGCGGCGGGCCTGTTCCTCTATTTTTATTTCTTTTATCACGGAACGGCGGATGGAACGGTGACGGTGGAAATACCGAAGAATGCCACGGGACGGGAAATCGGAGAAATGCTTGAAGAAAGAGGCGTTATCCGCAGTGCCCCTGTTTTCCGAGTCATGCTTTTGGCCACGGGCAACGGGAAGGCGCTTAAAAGCGGGTACTATACATTCCGGCGGGGCTCGACAGTGGCGGAAACGATTTCGGTTCTGAAAAACGGAAAAGAAGAAGTGGTGAGAATCACCGTGCCGGAAGGTTTCACGGCGGTGCAGATCGCAGATGCTCTTCAGAAAGCGGGTCTGAAATGCTATGGGGATTTTCTTCATGAAGCGGAAACTTATGCGCCTTTTCCTTACATGTACGGTCCTGAGGCGGCAAAGGTGAAAGGAGAAGGATTTCTTTTTGCCGACACATATGAAGTTCTAAAATCTTCCTCCGCCCGGCAGATTGCTGACATGATGTATCGGCGCACGGATGAAATGCTTACACCCGCATTGCGCAGGCGGGCGGAGGAGAGACATCTTTCCATTCATGCCCTCATGACCATCGCGTCCATGGTGGAGCGGGAAGCGCGGTTAAAAGAAGATCAGGTGCCGATCGCTTCTGTCATTCTGACACGTCTGGAAAAGCAGATGCCTCTTCAGATTGACGCTACCATCCAGTATGCATTGGGCAGGCAGAAAGAAGAACTGACCATAGCGGATACGAAAATTGATTCGCCTTATAATACATATGAACGGCAGGGGCTTCCGCCCGGCCCTATAAGCAGTCCCGGCATGGATGCCGTTCGTGCGGTGCTTGACGCGGCACCCGGAGAGTATCTTTACTATGTGGCGGAAAAAGACGGCCGCCATGTCTTTACGAAGACATTTGAGGAGCATCAGGCGGAAATCGACCGCATCTATGGGACGGAAGGCTGATATGGCCATGATTGCGGATCTGAAAAAGGAACTGGAGCGGGAAGCGGAAGAACAAAACATTCCCATTCTGCGTGCGGCGGAGAGGAAACTTCTGCTGGATACCGCGGCGGAAGCCGATCCGAAGAGGATACTGGAAGTGGGGACAGCTGTCGGCTATTCCGCTTTGCTTCTGGTGGAACGGCTTCCGCTGGCGGAAATTGATACCATAGAAATAGATGCCCTGCGGAATGAACGGGCTATATCCGTCATGCAGGCGGCAGGATTTGAGAAGCGTGTCCGGTGCCATTTGGGGGACGCAGGAGAAGTGCTTCCCACGCTCACAGGGCTGTATGATTTTATTTACCTTGATGGTCCGAAGGGGCAGTACCTCCGCCATTTGAAACTTATTGAGCCGAAATTGTCGGAAAATGCGGTTATCGTGGCGGATAATATCCTCTTCCGAGGATTGGTGCGAAGCGGGGGATCTGTGGCCCATCGGTACAGGACGCTTGTCACGCGCCTGCGGGAATACCTCGAATATGTGGAGATTCATTATGATACGGTTATCCATGAAGCAGGCGATGGTCTTGCGGTGTCAAGGAAGATAAGGAAATAAGGGAAGAAAGGAACACAAGTGGAAAGAATGGAACTTCTCGCGCCGGCGGGAAATATGGAAAAAATGAAAATGGCGCTCCTTTACGGGGCGGACGCGGTATACATGGCGGGAAAAGTTTTCGGCCTCCGTGCGTACGGCGGCAATTTTACCCGGGAAGAAATGAAAGAGGCTGTGGAGTATGCCCATTCCATGGGAAAGAAAGTGTATATCACGGTCAATATCATTCCCCGGAATGAAGACTTGGAAGGACTTGACACATACCTGAAATATTTACAGGATATCCATGCGGATGCCGTCCTGATTTCCGATCTCGGCGTATTTGATATCGCCCGTGAAGCAGCGCCCGATTTACCAATCCATGTAAGCACACAGGCGAGCGCAGCAAACTGGCGCACCGTCAAGAGATGGAAAGATATGGGCGCGTCCCGTGTCGTTCTTGCCAGAGAAGTGTCTCTTTCGGAAATGGCGGATATCAGAAAACGGGTGGATATCGAACTGGAAGTATTCGGCCATGGGGCGCTCTGTATTTCATGGAGCGGCCGCTGCCTTTTATCCAATTACTTTACAAACGGGAAACGCCAGTCCAACCGGGGTGAATGCATCCAGGCCTGCCGGTTTAAATATTCCGTGATGGAAGAGTCCCGTCCGGGCCAGTATTTCCCCGTGGAAGAAGATGAGCACGGCACATATATTTTTAACAGCAAAGACCTCTGTATGATTGACCATATTCCCGAACTCATCGAAGCCGGCGTTTCTTCCCTGAAGATTGAAGGCCGCATGAAGAGTGTCTACTATGTGGCGGCGGTTGTGGCGGCGTACCGGAAAGCGATTGACTCGTACTACGAATCGGGGGCGGCATATTCCATTCATCCGGAATGGCGGGAAGAACTGGAAAAGGTATCCCATCGTCCTTACACGACGGCTTTTGCATTCCAGGATCCTGACCATTCCGCCCAGGAGTATGTGAAGTCCCAGCCGGAGCAGCCCTATGATTTTATCGGTCTTGTTCTGGAGCAGCATAAAGAAAACGATACGGTCAAAGTGCAGCAGCGCAACTATTTCAAAGCAGGAGAGGTCGTTGAATGTCTTACCCCGGCAGGTGATGTATTTTCCGTTACGATCGGACGGCTGACGAATAAAGACGGTGAAGAAGTGGCAGCAGCGCCCCATCCGCTGGAAGAGCTGACGATGATCACAGGGCAGGATCTGCCGCCGTATACTATTCTCCGGAGGCGCGCCCGTGGATAACAGCGTCTATATAGAAATCGCACCGGGCGATGTGAACTACGTCAATCGTATCATAGAAGGATATGAATATCTCGGCATTCTGACCACTATCGATCCACGGCGGGCAACCTGCCGTATCAACGCTACGGCGGACACGCGAAAAGAGGTCATCGAGATTCTTACCCATCTGGATACGGAAGTGAAAATCCTGGCGGACAGAGAAGAAGCGGAAGCGGGATTGAGGTAAATATTTCTTTTGGAATATGATAAAATAAATGTAGAAATAAAGGACGGGAGGAATCTGTATGGCAGCGGCGGAAAGAATTGCTGAATATCTGAAACAATGCGGTGTGTTTTATCTGGCCACTTTGGACGGTATCTGGCCGCGCCTCCGGCCGATGAATAATGTCTGTGTCTGCGGCGGCGTAATCCATTTCCTTTTCAATAAAGACGATGAGATTTACGGGCAGCTTCTTTTGAATGACCGCGCGGAAATCTGCGCCACCCATCCGGATCAGTCGACTATCTGTATATCCTGCAAACTGCGGGAGGATAAAGGGGAGGAACCGCGGCGCGCCATGCTGAGGAGCTGTGAGGAATCCTTGGACGGGATCCGGAAAGACGGCAGGTATACCGTGTTCAGGCTGGCATCGGGAAACGCGGTCATCACGGATTTTACCGGAAAGACGGAAGAAATTGAATTATAAAAGAAAGCGCGCTTGTGACGGGCGCGTTTTCATTTTCTGAAAGGCCGGCGGGGAAGTGCTATAATGGAGTCTAAATACGAAGGGGAGCGAAGGATCTGTTGCCGTGATGAGGGGAGCCGTAAGAAGATAAAAGCTATCAGCCGACAGCTGTCAGCTGCAAGCTAACTATTCTTTTACGATTTAAATCATTACGACAAGCGAGTATCCTCAATCGCACTACGTGCGCCAGCAGCTTCTTATGGCGGCGGTTTCCATGATCCTTGTGCAAAAAGCGGTATTGACGGTGGGACTTCATTCGGAGTAACAGATTCTTCACTCCGTGTCACCATCCCGTTTCCCGTCTTTCCCATACAGCATTCTTGCAGCCGTTCTGAATGACGATTGGAGGAAAGGGCATCATAATAAGAGAAACGATAATCGTCATCCTGAACGAATGTGAAGGATCTGTTACCGTGATGAGGGAAATGAAAAACAATAAGTCTTGAGAATAAGTCTTGAGAATAAGTATATAAAGAAAGGCGGAATAAAAAATGAATGGCTTGATTACCGATTTATACCAATTGACAATGGCAAATGCCCTTTTCAACAAAGGACGCCATGAACGGAAAGTCGTGTTTGACCGTTTTTACAGAAAGAATCCTTTTAACGGCGGCTACACCATCGTGGCGGGGCTTGAGCATCTCCAGCAGTTTGTAGAAAATTTCCGTTTTGATGAAGAAGATATCGATTACCTGGAAAGTCTGCATATTTTTTATCCCGCCTTTCTTGATTACCTGAAAGATTTCCGCTTTAAAGGAAATATTTATGCTGTACCGGAAGGCACTGTAGTCTTTCCCGGCGAACCGCTCCTTCGTTTCCACGGTACTACGACAGAAGCCATGCTTCTCGAAACAGGTTTATCCATGATTATGAACCATGAAAGCCTCATCGCCACGAAAGCACGGCGTGTGCGCACTGTGGCGCCGAAAGACGCCCTGATGGAGTTCGGTCTCCGCCGCGCGCAGGGACATTCTGCCGGACTCTGGGGCGCGCGGGCCGCCATGATCGGAGGGTTCAACGGCACATCCAATGTGGAAGCGGGAAAACGGTTCGGCATCCCCGTCCTCGGTACGATGGCCCACAGCTGGGTCATGAGCTTTGACGAAGAGATAGATGCTTTCCGCGAATACGTCCGCCAGTATCATGACAATCTCATCCTCTTGGCCGACACCTACAATGTTCTTGAAATGGGCGTGCCCCATGCAATTCAGGTGTTTAAAGAACTGAAAGAAGAGGGGCGGCTCCCCGGGAAATACGGGATCCGCATCGATAGCGGAGATATCGCCTATCTCTCTCAGGAAGCGACCCGTATGTTTACCGAAGCCGGCTTCCCTGATGTCATTATTTCCGGTTCCAACGATCTTGACGAATATACCATCCAGTCCCTCAAAGCGCAGGGATGTACCGTCACCTCGTGGGGCGTGGGTACGAAAATCATCACGGCCGACGGTACTTCCGCTCTGGGGGGCGTCTTTAAAATGGCGGTGAAAGAAGCGGATGGTAAAGAGGTTCCCGTTATGAAATTTTCCAACGACGTGGAAAAAATGACGAACCCCGGTATCAAGACGGTCTATCGTTTTTATAAAAAAGATACAGGAAAAATGATTACCGACCTTGTCTGCCTCCGTGATGAAAAAGCGGCGGACGGCAGCGACTTTACCCTTGTCACGGAATCGGCGAAATGGCGCAGGAAAGAGCTGAAAGCAGGCACTTATACGGTGGAGGAACTGCTGAGGCCCGTCGTAGAAAACGGCAGGAACCTTCCGCTGCCCGCACTTCCTGAAATCATCCGCTATGCAGATAAGCAGATGGACACACTCTGGCCGGAATACACACGTCTCCTTAATCCTGATTTGATGGAAATCAACTTGTCCGACAAGCTGCAGGCATTGAAGAGTGAACTCATCCGCCGCGAATTGGGAGAATAAAAAGACAGTTTCCAGATACAGGTTTTTCAGGCGGTGCCTGCGGTTTCCTCATCAGGGGTATAGATCCTTCCTGTCCGTTCAGGATGACGCCTTACATCCCGCCGTCATTCTGAACGGGGATAAAATGCCTTGTAAGAAAAACGGAAAACGGGATGGTGGCACAGAGAGAAGAATCTATTACGCTGAATGATACTTAACGTCCCTCGTCATGCAGCGCTTTGGAGAAATACTTTCGGGGTCTGATATAATAAAAGAAAATAATTAAAGACAGCTCATGAAAGGAGCATTATGAAAAAACGTATATGTGCCATGGCGTTCACGCTTGCTTTGGCAGCAGGCGGACTGTCTCTGGCATCCGATTTAAAAATGGCGGACGGACATATTCTTCCGCTGGGAAATGAGATGATCATCCGGGAAGCAGATAAATCATATGTGGGAAAAGAACTGCAGAAAGAATGGAACCAGGAAAAAGTAGAGAAAGAAATCCTTCCTGCTGTCAGGCGGATGGGATTATTTGGAAAAGGCGATACAGTCCATGAAAAAATGATGGCCGAGCAGCTCGGAAAACTTTTTGCAGCCGGCAGATTTTCCCAGCTGCAAATGGAGACGAGGGATGCTTTTCATCAGGCGGCTGTTGTATCTGTAAAATTGGAAGAGAAAGATATCGCCGGCTGGAATGAAATCATCAGGGCCATGGAAAAAGTCCATCCGGAAAAAATTGATATCCTTGGAGAGAACCGGACTTTGAATCTTGAAACTATCCGGGAAAGCATGAAAAAAGAAGACGGCCATGATCGTTTTGTCTATAAAAAAGACGGACAGACTGAGTTTGTTTATGGAAGCATGTTTCTTTTTGTGGAACAGTACGGGGTGGAAGCGCCTTTTTATGTCTTTTTCATCGCGTCAGCAGATAAAGGGCAACTTGGAGCCACTGCCATTTATACCAATCAGGCCACAGGCCGGATTATAGAACCTGTTTTAGTAAAAGGCGCGGAGGGACTTCGATGAAAAGACTCGTGACAGCACTCTTGGCGGCGGGGATTACCGTTTCATCCATGACCGCTGTTTTTGCAGAACCTGCCCATAAAGGGACGGATACAGGCACGGCAGCCGACAGGCAATTGACTGCTGATTTCCGCAGAAGTCCGGGAGATGCCGTAAAAGATCTTTACAGGCAGGCAGCTCCTTTTCTTACAAAGGAAATCACTTTAAGAAATCATGCCGTTTATACGCCTTTCGTCATGACACCGTCTGCGAAAAAAATGGCGGGAAAAGAGATTCCGTTCAGCACGGAAAAAGGAGGAGTATTTCCTGCGGGCCAGCTTCTCGTCGCTTCTGATGAGGGAAGCTTTGACGCCTTTGTCGTGAATTTCTCTTTTTCTGAAACGGAAGAAAATAAAAAGGGAATGGATCCTTTCTTTGCGAAGGATCAAAATATGGTGTCTGCAGGGGCGCTTATGATGGCGAACCTTTACCTGATGGGTGCTGAACCCGCAATTAACGAACTCATCGTGGACGCCATACATGAGCATAATAAAACGGCCCCTGTGAAACTTCCCGAAGATTTTGCCCATGTGCGTCTGCAGGACATAGAACCGATTACCCGTTTAAATAACCATACGTACACGGCGGGCGCACGGGTCATAAGCGATACCGACGGTTTCATCGTGCCCCTTTACATCCGGGGATACTTCATGAAAAAAGAGAATCAATACAGAGCAATCCTGGCAGTGACCAGTGACGCGGAAAGAAATTATCTGAAACCATCTCTGGAAGAACTGGCAAAAACAAGTATGAAATACTAAGATATCTCTATGAAAAGCGGAGTGAATCTCTTCTTTTTGTATAGGAGCATACAGTAAAAAAACTTTATGGAATTTTTTCTCTTAAAAGGAAGGTTGTTTTAAGGAAAAACGAAAGCAGGTCCTTTAGCGGGATCTGCTTTTTTGCTGAAATATTATTTTGTGATGAGCGACAGAAGGATATCCGGATTGTCCGTGTCGTATTCGATCTGTTCCGACCAGCGCCGTATGTTTTCAGGGAGATCTCCGAATACGGCAGTTTCCATGAAGATGAAGTCTGTGCTTTGCCGGGCGTATGTCATGACGGCGTCTATGCCGCAGAACGGTTCTTTTTCCAGGGCGCGGTAGAAAATGTATTGATACACCGCCGTCAGTTCTGGGAGAGGCGCTTCGGGAAGATAGGCGCGCGCCTTTTTCAGCATGGAAGTGAAAGATCCGGAAAGAGCGGAGAGCCTCTTCGTCCATGCTTCATCGACAGGTTCCGTTTGAGAAAGAGCGTGTAAAATGGTCCGGCAGTAAGTTTCATTGATGGTCGGCGTATAGGAGAGCGCTTCTTCGGGAAGACTGCAGCCCATAGCGGAAAGCAGCGTGGGAAAGTCGAATAGAGAAGGGGCTCTGTCTTCCATGAAAAGCAGAGGCGTGGAATTGGACAGGAGAAGCTTCACGCTTTCTTCACAGGCAAGTCCCACACCGGCCAGTTCAAAATTTCCGTTTTCCACAAAGAAACGGGGATGCATGGCACAGATATCGCAAAGATTTTCTTCTCCCGTTTCCGCAACGATGCGGCAGAGTCCGTCTTCCTGTAAAAGAGGGCATCGGCCGTCTTTCATGATGAACCGGTGGTTTCCTTTTGTGCCTGTCATCGAGGCACGGATGGTTTCACCCGGTTCACCCGTCATGACGAGATATTTCATTGCCGTGGCTTCGTCGATGTCGATGTCCCAGTTCTGCATACAGCATGAGTGGACACACCTGTCCGCCTTGCAGCGGAAGTCTTTGTAAAAAGACGGGTAAACGGAAATCATGGCATGACCCGTTTGAGAATCGCGGCGCAGCCTTCCCGTACATCACGGTAGGCTGTTTCGTAATCATCAGTGTACCACGGATCGGCGACACTCCGCTTTTCCCCTGCCCATTCGAGAAGGAGAGAGACCTTTTTCTGCGGGTCGCCTTTGGTAAGACGGTAAAGATCACGGCGGTTCTCATCGTCCATGCCGATGATGTAAGTACTTTCTTCGTAATCGGCAGGCGTAAATATCCGTGCTTCCCGTTTAGTGAAAGGGATCCCCTTGTCTTTGAGAAGCCGGCGTACGGGGGGATAGGCGTCGTTTCCGATTTCTTCATAAGTCGCCGCGCAGGATGAAACGGAAATCAAATGTTCCAATCCGGCTTTTGCCACGAGGTCTTTCATAACAAATTCCGCCATCGGGGAGCGGCAGATATTGCCGTGGCAGACGAACAGTATTTTTATCATGGAGATTCTCCTTCTGTTTTTTCATGTAACGGATTTCTCTTATCCCCCATCTTGACCGGAAAGGAAGTATGGATAACGGTAGAAAATACTTTTCATATAAGTGGTGGAATCGGAGATGAGCGCTGTATTTTACTTCTTAACTGACACAGGACGTTTGTGCATTTTATGGCGCTCCGTGAGAAGGTAGATCAGAGGAACGACGATGAGGGTAAGGAGAGTGGACGTGGTAAGACCGCCGATGAGGACGACGCCCATGGACTGGCGGAGTTCTGCGCCTGCGCCTATGCCGAGAGCGATGGGGAGCATGCCCAGAAGTGTGGAAAGGGTGGTCATGAAGATGGGGCGCAGCCGGAGGGAGCAGGCTTCCAGTATGGCATCTTCCAGCGGCATGCCCCGTGCTCTTGCCCGGTTGGCGTAGTCGATGAGGAGAATGGCATTTTTTGTGACAAGTCCCAAGAGCATGGTAAAACCGATGAGGGACATCATGTTGGCTGTCTGGTTTGCTGCGAGGAGGCCGAGGACGGCGCCGATAACAGCAAAAGGAAGGCTCATCATGATAACGAAGGGCTGTGTGAAGCTTTCAAACTCCGCGGCAAGCACCATGTATATCAAAATGACGGCTAAGATAATGGCGTTCCGCACTTCATGGAAGACGCGGCTCATTATATCGGAACTGCCGATGAGTTTGTAACGGTAGCCGATGTCCATGTTGAGGTTGGGAATGAGTTCGTTTTCAATTTTCGAGAGGAGGTCGCCTGTGGAAATACCCGATGTATTTGCGTAAACGGAAATTTGCCGCTGGCGTCCTTCCCTGTCGATGCGGGTGGGGCCGGAGGAGAGAATTACGTCCGCTATATCTCCCAGTCTGACGAAGGTGCCGTTCACCGTGGAGACGCGCAGGTCAGCTACGTCCTGTATGGTGCGGCGGTTTTCTTTGTCGAGCTGGAGGATGATATCGAAATCATTGTTGCCGATGGTGTAGGAGTGGCGCGTGCTTTTTCCCTGGAAGGCATACTGCACGACTTTCCCTACCGTGGCGTTATCCAGCCCGAGACTGCCGGCTTTAATCTGGTTCAGGTGTATGGATATTTCCGGTTCCGGTTCAATGCCGATGACTTCCACATCAACCGCCCCCGGTACTTCGCGGAGTTTTTCCGCCAGATCGTTGGCGTAGGCTGTAAGTTTGGACATATCGTTTCCGCGGAGCCCGATCTGTACAGGGCGGGAGTCGCCGCGTCCGCCCTGGTTGGTCATGACACTGACCTGCATGTTGCCGACCTGGGAGAACCGTTTACGGAGTTCTGCCATGATGGGGAGCATGCTGCGGCTACGGTCTTCCAGAGGCTTCAGTCTGACATGGATGCCGCCTTCATTGACGGGGATCCGCCTTCCGCCGAGGAACATGGCTTCTACGCGGACGTCGGGAATATCCCGGATAATGTCTTCTAAGGGTTTTGCCCAGCGTTCCATCTGAAGGAGACCAACACCGGGCGGCGCTTTTATGGAAATACGGAATTCACCGGAATCGTAAGTCGGCTGGAATTCCGTGCCAAGGAAGGGCATGAGGAAAATATTGAATATAAGTGTGGCAAAGGCGGCGATGATAATTTTCACGGGATGGTGCAAAGCAATAGCCATGATTTCTTCGTAAAAGGCACGGACCGCTTCAAAGCCGCTGTTAAATGCGTCCAGGATTTTCGTAATCCATTCCGGCCGACCTGGTCCGTCTTCCCGTTTCTTTTTTGAAAGATTTTTGAGCCAGTGGGCAGACATCATGGGGGTCAGCGAGTAGGCGGCAGCGGTGGAGAATATGAGAGCGAAAGCGACAGTCAGACCGAATTGCCGGAAATACTGTCCTACGATTTCCCCCATATTTCCTATCGGTACAAAGACAGCCAGAAGCGACATGGAAGTCGCCAGAATGGCAAGCATGAGTTCTTTGGTGGCGTCTTTGGCTGCGGAAAAGGAATTCTTCCCCATTTCCATATGGCGGAAAACGTTTTCCACAAGGACAATGGCGTCGTCGATGAGAAAGCCTACTGCCAGTGAAAGTCCCATGAGGGACATGTTATTCAGTGTGAACCCCATGACTTTCATAAGGAAGAAGGTGGCAATGATGGAGGTCGGTATGGAAAGGCCGCCGATGATGGTGGCACGGATATCACGGAGGAAGAGATAGGTGATGAGGAGCGCCAGGAATCCGCCGAAGCAGATGGTGAACCACACGTCCCGCACATTTTCACGGATGAAAAGGGATTGGTCGTTGATGATGTCCATATGGAGGTCTGGAGGCAGGTCGTTTTTCACGATTTGATCAAGACGGGCGTGAACTTTATCTATGATATCCACCGTATTCGTACGGGACTGTTTGCGGACAGACATCATGACGGAAGGGACGCCGTTGGTGCGGGAGAAGGTTTCTTCTTCTTCCCAGGCGTCTTCTACCGTAGCTATGTCGGTGAGGAAGACAGGGCTGCCCTGGTGGCTGGCAACGATGATGTTTTTGAAGTCGTCGATGCTGTTGAATTTCCCCATGGTGCGCACGGTAATGGTTGTGCTGTCATCGCGGATTTTCCCGCCGGGTGTATTGATATTTGCATTGTTTATTCTTTCAAGGACAGTTTGGAAAGAAATACCGTACTGAGACAGCTTTTCCGAGTCCGCGTGGATTTTGACGGCCCGATCGCTGGCGCCGAAAAGGCTGATATCGGCGACGCCTTCAATCATTTGCAGGTCATTGACAACGACATCATTCAGGATACGCCGTATTTCTCCGGTGCTCCGTTCATTGGAGGAAAAAGTTATATTCATGACAGCCTGCGAGGCGATATCGAAACGCTGTACGACCGGCTCAGTGATGCCGTCGGGGAGATGACTGCGGACACCTGCCACTTTTTCGCGGACTTCCGCTGCCATCTGCCGGGGATCTGTCCCTATCTCAAATTCCAGCATGGTTTGGGAGAAGCCTTCGCGGATATTGGAGGTGATGGTTTTTATTCCCGATACCTGGCTGATGCGGTTCTCAATCGGCTTGGTGATGAGGGTTTCCATCTCTTCCGGTGCCGTGCCTTCATAAGTGACGGTGACGGCAACCATGGGATGTTCCACATCGGGATAGAGATCTACGCCCAGGTCGGGGTAGGACCAGAGGCCGAATACCACCAGCACGAAAATAAGCATGGTGGTGAAGACGGGTCTCTTGATAAATGTCTCGATCATAATTGTCCTCTGTATGTTTGGGAATGGATTTATTCGCTGATTTTGACTTGTCCGCCTTCACGGACTTTGTTCTGGCCGCCGACGATGATGGTATCGCTTTCCGTAATTCCGCCTAAAATTTCAACGGTTTCCTTGCCTATATAGCCCACGGAAAGGACTTTGCGGACGGCGATCCCGTTTTCAACAACATATACGGTCCGCTGGTCATCGCGCATGACGATGGCGCTCAGGGGGACGGTGAGAACATTTTCTTTCGGTGAAGCGGTGATGACGGCATCGGCATATACGCCGCCGCGGAGACGGCCGTCGTCGTTTGATATGGAAACTTCTGCTTCAAAGGTTCGTGACGGCAGGGTAGCGACAGGGCTGATGCGTGTAATCGTGCCTGTGACATGTTTGTCATTTCCGCTCATGGAGGGAATTGTGAAATCCACTGTGCCTCCGACGGAAATACTCTGCACATATCCTTCAGGGATATCTATTTTGGCAAGGAGCGTGGAGATATCTGCAATGTTGAAAAGGGCGGTTCCTGTTTTTGCATAATATCCTTCCTGATAGTATCTTTTCCGGACAATGCCTGCCCGCGGCGTGGTGACGGTGGTGCCGCTCTGTTTGGAGAGGGCGGCGTCAAGACCGCCTTTTGCCGCATCCAGTTTTCCCCGGGCATTCGTGAGGGCAAAACGCATATTATCCAGCGATTCTTTGGAGACAGCCCCTTCTTTATAAAGGATTTCATAACGAGCCAGATCGGCCTGCGCTTTCTGCAGGTTTGTTTCTGCGTCAATGTAAGCACCCTTTGCTGTGAGGAGTCCTGCGCCTGTATCGGTCTGTTCCAGAAGGAGGAGCGCATCGCCTGCGGAAACAGCATCACCTTCATTGACGAGGATGCGTTCAATGCGTCCGTCCACTTTGGCGGCGACATCCGCCTGCCATACGGGGTCAAGGGTGCCTGCGAATTTAAATTTCGGCACGATGGTTTTCCTTTGTGCATGGGATGTGGTCACCACAGCTACCCGTTCCTGCCCGCTTCGTTTCGCTTCGGCGTTTCGTGCCATCATATTTGAAACGATACGGAAACCGATAATGACAAGGAGGGCAGCAAGGATAAGAAGGGCGATGCGGACGCGTTTATCGTGAAAGTTCATGAAGAAACCTCCAAAGGAATGAAAAGGCTTTATTTATACCCGCTCTTTTTGTACACTATAAGGAAAAGCGGGAAATACTTTTTATATTTTACTTTACATAGAGTGTATATTTTTTATTCCGATTAGGCAATAGAAAGAGGAAAGTTTCCGCTGTCTGGAGGAGGAACTATGCGGAGGACGAAGATTATCTGCACTATCGGTCCGCGGGAAGATGATTACGCCATTTTGCTGTCACTGGCAAAGGAAATGGATGTGGCGCGGTTCAACTTTTCTCACGGGGACCATACAGGCCATCTGGCACGTCTGAAAAACATGCGGAAAGCGGCAGAGGAGACAGGGAGGCCTATCGCTGCCATGCTGGATACGAAAGGGCCGGAAATACGGACGGGACTTTTGGAAAACCATCAGCCCGTGGAGCTGGTGAAAGACAGTATTTTCATATTGACGACAGAAGAGCGTCTTGGAAACGGGGAAGAAGGATTCATCAATTACAGGGAACTGACGGAAGATATCAAAGCAGGGCACCGTATTCTTATCGATGACGGGCTCATCGAACTGATCGTGGAAAACGTGGAAGAGAACCGTGTGTTCTGCCGTGTGAAAAACGGCGGTATACTGGGTGAAAGGAAAGGCGTGAACATTCCCGATATTTCTTTAAGGCTGCCCGGGATTACGGAAAAAGATAAAGAAGATATCCTTTTCGGCATTGAAAACGGTTTTGATTTCGTGGCGGCGTCTTTCATCCGCGACGCGAAGGGGATACGAGAAATCCGTGAAATTATTGACAGCCTGCATTCGCCCATGAAGATCATTGCAAAGATTGAATCGCGGGAAGGTGTGGACAATTTTGAAGAGATTGTGGAAGCTGCCGATGGAATCATGATTGCCCGCGGAGATCTGGGCGTAGAGGTGGATCCGAAAACACTGCCCCGGCTCCAGAAGGAAATGATCAGGAAGAGCAGTTATGAGGGGAAGCCTGTCATCACGGCGACGCAGATGCTGGACTCCATGATTCGTAATCCCCGTCCCACCCGCGCGGAAGTGACCGATGTGGCCAATGCCATCGACGACGGTACGGACGCCATTATGCTCTCCGGTGAAACGGCAAGCGGCAAGTATCCTGTGGAAGCACTGTCCATGATGGCATCCATTGCGGAATATACCGAGCAGTTCCAGGAACATCATCTTTTCCGCTACCGTGACATGGACAGGGACCTTTATGACAGCATATCAAATACCACCTGCCGCGCGGCGGTGACGGCAGCTCATGAATTGAAGGCGGAGGCGATTGTCACACCGACGATGACGGGAAATACCGCGCTCCTTCTGTCCAAGTACCGCCCCGATTGCGAAGTGTATGCTCTTTCCTCCGATCAAACGACAGTACGGCAGATGATGCTTTTCTGGGGTGTTTATCCTGTTTATGCGGAGCAGCTGGCATCTGCTGGTGACATTTTCCATCAGTCCGCTGCCGTTTTGAAAAATAAAAACGTTCTCCGTGAAGGCAGTCTTTGTGTCATCGCAGCAGGGGCCAGGCAGGGGGAAATAAACCGGCGGAAATCTTCCGCCACGAATATTATGCGCATTATGCAGGTGTAAAAAGAAAGGCTTGCGGCGGGAAACCGGCCGCGGGCTTTTCCTGCAGAAGGGAGAAATCATGGAAATACTGCGGGCGGCCAATGCGGAAATTGCCATGCGGAGAATTCTGCAGGCCGCCGTTTCGGAAAAGGCGAGCGATGTCCATCTGGAACCGTGCCGTGAATTTGTCCTTGTCCGGTTCCGCATTGACGGAACTCTTACAGAAAGGTACCGGCTGTCTTCGGATATGGCAGCGGGACTTTCCGTACGGGCCAAAGTCCTGGGCGGTATGGACGTGGGGGAAAACCGTATCCCCCAGGATGGAAGTTTTTCGGAAATCAGGGATGAAAGAAATACGGATTTTCGTCTTTCCGTGATGCCCTCGGTTTACGGGGAAACGATCGTCATACGCATTTTATCGGGGCAGGTAGATTTCATTGAAAAGAATGAACTCGGTATGCTTCCCTTGCAGAAGAAAATATTCCGCACAAAAATAGGGAAGAAAAGCGGCATGATTCTGACCACCGGTCCTACGGGAAGCGGGAAGACATCGACGCTCTATGCGGCGCTGAAACTGGTGTGCCGTCCCGAAATCAGCGTGATTTCCGTGGAAGATCCCGTGGAGTACCGCATACCGGGAATCACCCAGGTGGAAGTGAATGAAAAAGCGGGCCTTACTTTTGAAAAAGGGCTCCGTTCTCTTGTGCGGCAGGATCCCGATGTAGTGATGATCGGGGAAATACGAGACCGGGAAACGGCGGAAATTGCCGTACATGCTGCCCTTACGGGGCATCTTGTCCTGTCTACGCTTCATACGAACGATGCCGTATCGGCGCCTGCCCGCCTGACAGATATGGGCATTCCGCCGTACCTGCTCTCCGCATCGCTGTCCCTCATCATTTCTCAAAGGCTTGTGAAGAAACTCTGTCCCGTCTGCCGAAAGGAAATGGTTATTACAGGAGAAATGGCGGAAGAAAAGTTATTTCCTGAAGCGTTTATCGGGAGACGGGCATACATAGCAAAGGGCTGTGACCATTGCAGGGGGGCCGGCACAGACGGGCGGACCGGTGTTTTTGAAATGCTGGAAATCGGGAAAGAAGAACGGCGGCTGCTCCATGAAAATGCGGCAGCCGATGAGTTTTCGGAGTGTATGAAAAAACAGGGACAATATTCCCTGAGAGAATCCCTTTTACGGTTAATGGAAAGTGGCGCCGTCCCGCCTGAGGAAGCGGCGCTCTTATGGGAGTAACTATGAAACATATTGAACAATGGCTGGCCCTTTACCCGGAGGCTACAGATATCCATCTTACGGAAGGCGGGAATGTCATTATCCGTGAATATGGCGGACTTAAAGAATTGGAAGAAAGAGCGGAGAAAAGTTTTTTTGACATGCTTTTCCATTCCAGCCTTTCACCGGATAAACGAAAAGTGTATGAAGAAAAAGGTGCATGCGATACTTCTTTTTCCATAGGAGAAAATCGGTTCCGCCTCCATCTGTACCGGGCGGGTGGAAAAGACTGCGCAGCGCTCCGTGTGCTGCCCGTGCTTGACCGTGTGGAAAAAGATCCTGATGAAAAATGGTTTGAGAAGATTGCAAAATTATCTTCCGGCCTTGTCCTTTTTTCAGGCCCTACAGGAAGCGGGAAAAGCACCACGATGGCAAGAGTGTTGGAACAAATCGGTAAGGAAAAAGCGCGTCACATCGTGACTTTGGAAGATCCTGTGGAGTATATCCTTTCCGCGGGGAAATCCCTTGTCCGCCAGAGAGAAATCGGCCGTGACGCGGTAAGTTTTGCCGAAGGCGTCCGCGAATCTCTTCGGGAAGACCCCGATGTCATTGCCGTAGGGGAAATGCGGGACAGGGAAACCATAGCAGCGGCGCTCACTGCGGCGGAAACAGGGCATCTCGTTTTGGGTACGCTCCACAACGGGCGCGCTTTGGAAGCCGTCGGCCGCATGGTCCATGTGTTTCCGGCGGAAGAACAAAGCGAAGTGCGCCTGATTATTTCTTCCGTCCTTCGCTGCGTTTCGGCGCAAAGACTTTGGCGGATGGGAACGAAGACCGTACTGCTCCGTGAAATTCTGACAAATACCCCTGCCGTGGCGAACCTCATCCGCGAAGGAAAAGAAGCACAGGTCCTGTCCTATATGGAAACGGGTGTGAATGACATGCGCACCCTGCGCCAGGCGGTATACAAGGTAAAGGGCGTGACAGAAAAAGAACGAAAAGAACTTTTATATTTGGCGGGAGAGTAAAATGGAGTTCCTTTATAAAGCTTACGCTGACAGCGGAGAAGTAGAGGAAGGAAGAGTGACGGCTGCCGGCAAAAGAGAAGCGGCGGATGAACTCAGAAGCCGCGGGCTTCACCCGATGACCATCAGAAAAACGGGAGAAAAGAAAAAAGTGTCCCGTTTCAAAAGACGCCGTCTCGCCGATTTGGCGGAAGAATGGGAATCACTCCTTTCCGCGGGGATTCCCGTGACCGAAACTTTGGACATCCTTGGCGGCGGCCGGAGCGGGAAGGAAAAACTTCTTCTGGGCGAGATCAGGGCAACCATCGAAGCAGGGCACTCCATTGCGGAAAGCTTCGCGGGATCCCGTGCATTTCCGCCCTTCTTTACAGCCCTTCTGCAGGTAGGCGAGCTGTCGGGGACGATTCCGGAACAGCTCCGTCTGGCCGCCGCGTGCTATCGGAAGGAAGAAGAATTTATTGCCGGTATGAAATCAGCGCTTTCCTATCCTGTTTTTGTTCTCTTCTTTTCCTTTCTTGTATTTGCACTGATTCTTACTGTCATCCTGCCGTCCTTTGCCGCGCTTTTTGATGCCCTTGATATACCGCTTCCGGCGGTGACGAGGGCGGCGCTTGCTTTGGGCCTGTTCTTACAGGAAAAAGGATTTTATTTTCTTGGCGGGTTTCTTTTGAGTGCAGGCGTCGGCGCTGTTTATTTACAAAGTGAAAAGGGAAAAATAAATATGGATACGTTTCTTTTCCGCTTCCCTTTCATCCGGAGACTGTACCTCATCCGTGTGACGCTTGCCCTGTCGGCACTTTTGAAAAGTGGGAAAACCTTGTCCGATGCCCTTGCCGACATCGCGGACATAACGGATAACGGCGCCGTAAAAGAAGAATTGCTGAAAATAAAAAAGGATATAGAACGGGGCGGCGACTTTGCCCAAAGCATGGAAAGATCCTTTGGCGATACCGCCCTTGCCCGCATGATCCGCGTAGGCATGGAAAGCGGGCGGCTGCCTCTCTTTCTGGAGCGGAGCGCCTACCTTATGACAGAGGAAACGAAAAGGAAACTGACAGGATTCAGAAAAATTCTGGAACCTTCTCTTTTGCTTTTTGTAGGTCTTGTAACAGCGGCAATTATATTTTCCGTCCTTCTCCCCGTTTTCAGTGCCGTAGGGACGCATATGGGCGTTTAATATCAGAAAGATGGAAGTCAAATTCCGGATACCGGCTGTCGGATTTGAGGAAAGAGAAGAGAAAAAGTGTTTTTCAGAATTTAGACAAAGGAATAAAATTTCCTTGCGCGCTTCTTTTATGACTTCTAATCATACTTTTGTTTTGTTATACTAAAATAGAATATGATGAGAAGGAGGCGGCGTGCGTGGGTCTTTCTGTGCGCGAGATACTCATACTGGATTATTTTGACGGCAAACCGGTTCATGCAAAGATGCCGTCTTATCTGTATGCCACTTACGGCAGCGACGCCGATCTCTGTCTGGACCGCCTCTATGCTGATGGCTGGATCCGCGAAAGCACTCCCCAGGAAACGGTGAATATGCTTCCCGATAAAGCGCTTTCCGATTTCCTTAAACGATACGGCCTTTCCGGTGAAGGATCGCATACAGAACTTGTCCGGCGTGTAATCCATGAAGTTCCTGAAAAAAATTATAACCACGCTGTACCGAAAGTATATGTGCTGGCACCTAAGGGGCGTACCGAGGTGGGACGCCATATGGCGTATGTCTTAAATGTTCGTGAAAACTACGGGCTTACGGAAGGAGAAATCGGCGAGTCCCGTTCCGCTCTGGCTCTGAAAGGGAATCCCTGTTCCGCCAGGGATATACTGGCGCGTGCTTTTCAGCAGAAGGTTTCTATCTATACCATGGCAGGGGAATGGTCGAAGCTGCGCAACTTGTACTATGTCATGGCAAACTTCCATCTTCGTGCGGAAGCGGGGGATAAGGCGCTCTCCTGCCTGTTCCTTGTCTTCTTCCTGGATATGTCGGGGATGGGGAATAGAAATACTGTCATTCCTTATGAAAACTTATTTCCTACCCAAAAGGGAATGATCCTTCTTTTAGATGAGGTGCGCCACAGGGAGAACATGACGGCGGAGGAAGTGAAGGCGGCATTTCTTTCTTCTGTTGCGCGCATGGCGCCGAGACTGCCGTTCTCTTATTTCTCCCCGCAGGTCATGGCGGCGCAATTGCTGGAACGTCTCCGCGGCGTTCCCTTTAATGGGGCGAAGTATATCGCGGAACGGAACGTGCCCGACCCTTCCGCCGGCGCATACCATTATGTCCCTTGGGGGCGTGAGGAAGCCGGCAGCTTGAAAGAGGTGCCGAAATTCACTGTGCCAAAAATCATGGCGCCGCCCAGCCTGCGTATGCCGCCCGCTTTTACACGGCCCGTCCCTTTTGAACCGACAGAAGCGCGGAAGCGGCGGGAAGAAATGGAAAAACGGGTGGTCTGCACCGTAGAGCGTCCAACGCCGGAGGAGAAAAAGGAAAAAGGTTTGTTCGTGAAATTAAGAAAATGGATATAGAAGAAACTATGGAAAAACGAATCCGTGTCGGCTGTTACGGCGCGAAAGGCTCCTATACCTATGAGGCCATGGAACGGCACTTCGGTAAGTGGGAGCGGGAAGAAATATATTTCTCCCTCTTTGAAGATGTGACGAAAGCCGTTGCGGGAGGAATGATTGATTACGGCGTTGTACCCATTGAAAACTCCTCCACCGGGGGGATTACGGAAGTCTATGACCTTATCAGGGGCTACGGCTGCGCCATCGTCGGTGAAGAACTGGTAAAAATCGAGCACCATCTGCTGGGACTGCCGGGAGCGGAAATGGAAGATATCGATACGGTCTACTCCCATCCCCAGGGATTTGCCCAGTGCCGTCCTTTTTTCAATGAACATCGGGATTGGAAATTGAAACCTTATTTTTCCACATCCCAAAGCGCGGAACGTGTTTCAAAGGATGGAAAGAAAAATCAGGCGGCCGTAGCAAGCCGGACGGCGGCGAAGCTGTATGGGCTTTCCGTACTGAAAGAAAATATCTTTTTTAATGAAAACAATTACACCCGTTTCTTCATCATCGCACCGAAAATGGAAATATCCGATAAAGCGGATAAGATCACTCTTGCCATTTCCGTCAGGCATGAACCGGGCGCACTCTACCATGTGCTGGGATACTTTTTCTACGGCGGTATGAATATGACCCATCTGGAATCCCGTCCGCTCGAAGGGAAACCTTTTGAGTATTTCTTCCACATCGATGTCATGGGTTCGCTGAAAGATCCATCAAATACGCGGACACTGGAGGGACTGTCTTCCATGTGCAGTTATTTTAAAATTCTGGGAAACTACGAATCGTGCGGCAGATGACAGAAGTAAAATGCGGGATGAAAGATAACAGAAAGGCAGACATCAGGAGACCGATGTATGATACGGACTTTCTTCTGGTATGAAAAGGACCTCTTTTACTGGGTATTTGGTTTGTCTGGCAGAAGAGGTCCTTTATCTTGAAATCTTCTTTTGTTTAATCAGAAAGCGGCTTTGATGGCGCCGTTGTATTTCTTCTCGATGAAATCTTTGGATTCCTGGCTGGTAAGGGCTTCGATCAGTTTTTTGATTTCAGGACGGTTTTCATCTCCTTCACGGACAGCAACGATGTTTGCGTATGGAGAATCGCCACTTTCGGTGAAGATGGCATCTTTTGGATTCAGTTTCGCTTCCAGGGCAAAATTGATATTGATAACGGAAATATCAGCGTCTTCCAGCGAGCGGGGGAGCTGTGGCGCCTCCAGTTCAGAGAATTGAAGATTCTTTTTATTTTCTGTAATGTCCTGCGGTGTAGCGGTGATGGGTGCACCGTCACGGAGCTTGATGAGCCCCGCAGACTGGAGCACGAGGAGCGCGCGGCCGCCGTTTGTGGGATCGTTCGGGATGGCTACACGGGCGCCGTCAGGAAGATCTTTCAAGTCTTTAATCTTTTTAGAGAAGACGGACATCGGTTCCAGATGGATCGCTCCTGCGGAAACGAGTTTCAGATTTCTTGACCGGGCGAATTCATCCAGGTACGGTTTGTGCTGGAAGTAGTTCGCGTCAAGGTTTTTGTCGTTCAGCGCCAGGTTCGGCTGTACATAATCGGTAAATTCGATGATTTCCACATTGACACCTTCTTTGGCAAGCTTATCTTTTACGGCGCCGAGAATTTCAGCGTGGGGGACGGGAGACACGCCCACCTTGAGAGTGACCGCCTTGCTGTCTTTCGGAGCGGGAGCCGCCGCTTTTTTCTCATCGCCGCAGCCTGTGATAAAACCTGTGAGTGCCAATGCGGCGACGGATGCGATGATTGTCTTTTTGAATTTCATGAAAAATTCCTCCTTTAACGTTCTTGCTTAAAAAATTGTAATAAAAAATCTTCCGTCCAATAAGGGACGAAAGATCGTGTTACCACCCAAGTTCATTTGCACGTCACCGTGCAAACCTCTGTAGGTACGAGGAAAATCCTGATACCGCAGCTCTGTAACGGGAGCGCCCGGACTGCTTAATGATTCGGCATATCCGGCTCAAAGACCATGTTCGGCAAACTTCCTGTACTTCCTTTCACCTTGCGGAAGCTCTCTTTGACATTCGTTTTGCTTACTCTTCTTCTCATTGCCTGTGATTAAGTTGTGCCTACTATAGCATTTTCTTTCGGCAGATGTCAAGCGGAAAAATAGTTTGCGAAATATATTTTGCGTTGCGGTATTTCCTGCGGGGCGGTTTCCGCGGCAGCGTACGGGTGCAGTGGAAATACATTAATAAAAAAAGCAGACCTGCTGCGGCAAGCCTGCTTCTGTTTTGCCTGGCCCCAAAGGGCATGGTGGAGACGAAGAGGATTGAACTCTCGACCTTACGGATGCGAACCGTACGCTCTCCCAGCTGAGCTACGTCCCCATGAAAATCAGTCCCTGAAAAGGACAAATCAATTATAGCACATGATTCAATTTTTTGCAGTCCCGTATGATTTATACTGTTGATGTAGCACCAGCGCCATGCGTACCTCGGCGGTTCTTTTACCGCATGGATGAAGAGGCGCTGATGGGGCTGTCAGATGATGACTGGGGAGGTTCTTACCAGTCGATCCAGGTGAGAGCTTTTTCCAGCTGGTAGAAAGATTTCCCGTCCCAAAGGATGTCTTCGGTGAGGTGGTTGATGCAGTCTTCTTCCTCATCAGATGCGTAATGATAGACGAGCTCCATGAAATCTTCAAACGGTTCTTTTGTCCAGCGGTATTTCTCTATGCTCACCCGCCACCTCTGCTGGCCGGGATGGTACACAAGTCCTGAAAAATGGTAGACATATCCTTTATGGCGTACACTGGCGCCGCCGTCCATGAGATAATCGATAAATTCGTCCGCATCTCCGCCCTTCATAGTGCCTCCTTTTTAATAATACAGCTTTATTATACTATATTTATTTGTCTTATTTCTGTCCTGTGCTATAATGAGTTGATCTATTAATAAACGAAACGGAAATTTGTTCCGGCAGTTGTCCATTCTGAGCACCAACTATAAAAAACGGGAGGAAACATGAAAAAAGCAATTATATTATCCAGCGGCGGTGTGGACTCGACGACTTGTCTCTCCGTGGCTGTAAATGCACTGGGAGCAGAGAATGTCAGCACTGCTTCTATTTTTTATGGACAGAAGCATAAAAAGGAATTAGATGCCGCAAGAGCGGTGGCGGCATATTATCATGTGCCTCATTATGAATTTGATCTGGCGCAGATCATGCAGTATTCCAATTGTTCTCTTTTGTCCCATTCGACGGAGAGTATTGTACACAAAAGTTACGGTGAGCAGATTGCGGAAAAGGGGGCAGGAAAGGTATCTACGTATGTTCCTTTTCGGAACGGCCTCATGATTTCTGTGGCGGCAAGTCTGGCAGCCGGCATTTATGAAGAGGAAGAGACGGATATTTATGTCGGCGCCCATGGAGATGATGCGGCGGGAGAAGCGTATGCCGACTGCTCGCCCCAGTTTCTGAAAGCCATGGGGGAAGCGGTTGCTGTCGGCACATACGGCAAGGTGCATCTGGTTTTTCCTTTTGCCGATAAAAATAAAACCGGCGTCGTGGCGGAAGGGCTGAAACTGGGGACACCCTATGAACTGACATGGAGCTGTTATGAGGGGGGAGACACGCCTTGCGGCGAATGCGGGACCTGCATAGACAGGGCGAAAGCGTTTGCTGAAAACGGGGTGGAAGACCCGTGGAACGGAGGGAAAGGATAATATGTTTACAGTAACGAAAAGAATGGAAATCAGCGGAGCGCACTTCCTGCGTCTGAACTATGAAAGCAAGTGCACTTCAATGCACGGGCACAACTGGATCGTGACTGTCACCGTGCAGAATGATAAGCTTGATGAAAACGGCATGGTGGTAGATTTCACGAAGATTAAGGATATCGTTAATCTTTTTGACCACCGGTGCGCTAACGATATCATGGAAGGATTAAATCCCACGGCAGAAAATATGGCGAAATGGCTTTGCGACCGCATTCCCCACTGTATCCGCGTGGCGGTGCAGGAAACGGAAGGAAATACAGCAGTATATGAAAAATAAGTTTCCCGTAGCGGAAATATTTGACAGCATTGAGGGCGAAGGAAAACGGACAGGGTATATGGCGGTATTTGTCCGGTTTGCCGGCTGCAATATCCGCTGTACATACTGCGATACGGCGTATGCTTTAAAAGAGTCTGACGCAGAAGAATTCCTTACGAAAGAGGAACTCCTTGGACGGATCCGTTCCTATCCCTGGAAGCGGATTACTTTTACGGGAGGAGAACCGCTGCTCCAGCCTCTGCAGGAAATCTGCGACATCCTCGGGGAAGAGGGGTATGAAATTAATATAGAAACGAACGGCGCAGTTCCACTTTTGGAGCGCCGTCCCCAAAATCTTTTTTATACGATGGATTACAAATGCACAGACAGCGGAATGAAGTCTTTCATGCGGCTGCCGAACTTAAAGGAATTGACGGAGGAGGATGTTCTGAAATTCGTCGTCTCCTCGAAAACGGATTTGGAGGATATGAAGGAAATCATTATGAAGTATTTTCCCCGGGGCGGTCCGAAGTTTTATGTGAGCCCCGTGTGGGGGAAAATAGAGCCGCGTGAATTGGTCGAATATGTGAGAAAAGAAAAACTGGCAGAAGTCTGCGTGCAGGTCCAGCTCCATAAAATAATCTGGGAGCCGGACAGGAGGGGAGTCTGAAATGGATCAGAAAAAATTGGAACAGGCAGCGCGCCTGATTATAGAAGCAGTTGGGGAAAATCCCGAAAGAGAAGGGCTTGTGGAAACGCCCCGCCGTTTTGCGGAAATGATGGCCGAGCAGCTGGCCTATGCGGCGGTGCCCAATGAAGAAATCGCCCGCGCTTTCGAGAAGACGTTCTCTTCTCCTGAAAGTGACATGGTAGTGGTGAAAGATATTTCCCTCTTTTCCCATTGCGAGCACCATATCGCCCTCATGTACAATATGAAGGCGGCTGTGGGATATATCCCCAGAGGGCGTGTTATCGGTCTGTCAAAAATTGCCCGCATCGCCGATGCCGTTTCTAAGCGTCTCCAGATCCAGGAACGGATAGGAGCGGATATACGGGATATCATGGAACGGATTACCGGTGCCGGGGATGTGATCGTTCTTTTGGAAGGGGAGCATTCCTGTATGACGGCACGGGGGATCAGAAAACCGGGAACGCTTACAAGGACGATTTCCGCATCCGGACGGTTCAGAACAGACGGAGATTTGCGCAAAGAATTTCTTTCCATGGCGAAGTAATGGAGACCGGGGGAAAGACCGGTTCCTGTTCGTGGTTCATTTCAAAGAATAAAATTTAATTGTTTATTCATTTTTGGTATAATGCGGATATGGAAAAGATAAAAAAACAACTGCAGATAATTTTATATGTATGGATATGGCTCCTTTCTTTTTCCGTGGCGGACGCGGCAACGGCCATTACTGATGAATACTGGATAACGACGGCGGATCAGGGGAAGATTGAACAGCGCTACCGCAATCTCGGTATATACGAAGTGGCAAAGAAAACCGTTTCAAGAAAAGAAGAACAGTACGGAAATTATACTTACCGCGTGTGGTATCCGAAACGGCTGGAAACGGAAAACAGGAAATGGCCCATGGTATTTCTCTTGAACGGGACGACCTCGACCTGTGATCTTGATGAGCCGATTTTTGAACATCTTGCCAGCTGGGGCTTTATTGTCGTGGGCAATACGGACAGGAATACGGGACTTGGGTACTCGGCGGAATGGGGACTGGAACTCATGGACAAGCTGGCGGCGGACAGAAAAAGCGTGTTTTTTCAAAAGATTGATGAGGAAAATCTGGGGATCGGCGGCCACTCCCAGGGAGGCGTCGGCGCGGTGAAAACGATTTTATTCCGAAAAGGCGGCGGACGTTTTAAAACGGTCGTCACTGTTTCGGCGGTGACGGAATCATTTGCGGACAAATTAAAAATGAACAGCTGGAAGTATGACGCTTCTGCGGTCAATGTGCCGTGGTTCATGGTGAGCGGCGACAGGCTGGATGACCGTCTCATTACACCGCTTCCGGATATGGAGAAGATATTTCAAAAGGCAAAGACAGCGATGGTCATGGGACGGCGTTCCCATGCGAACCACAGCCATGTGCAGGCCGAAGCGGACGCTTATGTGACGGCATGGTTCCGCTGGCAGCTGGCAGGGGATCGGTACGCGGGGAAAGCGTTTCTTGGAAAAGACGCGGAGATACTCACAAATAAGGGATGGAACCATACAGCAAGAAAGAATTTATAAGAGAGGCGCAGAAAAATATTTTTCTTGCGGGGAACTCTCTTTTTTTGTACGATGAAGTCAGCGAGGTGTATGATGAAAAATAAAGAAGAGACTGTTTTAATTACTGCTGTAGACAATGGAAGCACGGTAGAATTGGAAATCAATACGACGCTGCCCCACGAAGAAACAAAGGAAATGCTTGCCGGCGCGGTATGTGCCGTTTATGGCATTTCTGATTTCCATGAGGGGGATGTGGCGTCCTTTTTGGAAGCGCTTGCTGATGAATACAGAAAAGAAGAGAGGTCTCCCCATTCTCCCCTGGTGAATTGAAGCGGGAAGCGCTGTACGGAAGAATCTCTCCCGCATGGTTCCCGGGGAAAGGAATCGGCGGTCCGGCGGCGGAAAAATTGAAAACCGGCGGTAATCCGCTGCTGATGGCACGCGGTAAAAGAGGAGGCGGATTGTGGGAAGAAAAGAATATCTTGAAAGCATGGGTGTCCGGGCGGCCCGGCGCGCTTTCTTTTCCTATACGACCGAGCCGGAGGGAAGTTACAGCATCCACCGCGTATTTATCCGATTCCTCGAAGTGAACCGTATGGATATGGGCCAGGCGGAGAAGCCGAAGGCGGCCGCTTTCCTTACGGATTATATCCTGCTCCGTATCTATGTGGCGAAGTATGTCCTTGCCGGATATGCAGAAACCTATGCGCCGCTCTTGGATTTGTTCTGCGGTTTTGAAAAAGTGGAAAAGAAATTCTCCCTGTTTATGGAACGGGAAACGGCGCCCGGCCATGGCGCGGAACGAAAGTTTCTGCCGCCTGATCTGCGGAGACGCTATGATGAGCGCGGCATGCGGAAAACTATCGAACTTTTTGACAGTATCTCACGGAGGTATGAAGAAAGGGAAGACACGCCGGAACGGGTTATGAAATGTATCGTTGACGAATGCCTTTCCACGATCGCCATACGGAATGAAATATCTTTATCGGCGCCCTCCTTTTGGTTTTTTACCAGAGAAATGAACGGGTACATAAGGTATCTGAACCGTTTTTACAGCGGCCTGATTCCGCCGGCGATTCACGAAAGAATAAAAGCGCCCATGATGGAAGAAGAAACGCGCAGTGATGCTGATGAAGAAAGCGGCGGTTTTAATTATGAACGCGCGGCATACATCATTTTTGCCATTGCCGGTGTGATCTGCGCCCTTATCGCGGCAGGCTCAAGATAGTTTTGCGGCTTTTTTTGAAATATGGTATATTGGGTGCAGCCATACGTGGCGCTTAACTGAAGAATAACGTCAATGGAGATGGATATGCAGATAACAATTGCAGGCGGCTGCGGTGATTTCGGACGCAGCTGCTTTTTTGTTGAAGGAGGGCGCCACGCTTTTATCGTGGATGCGGGAACTTCGACGGACGGACTGGACCGGGTACCTGATCTCACAGCGGAGCAGGTTGCAAGAGCAGAATACCTTTTCATCACCCATTCGCACCGGGACCATACGGGGGCGATCGGATATTTCGAGTCTCTCGGCTTTGCGGGATCCGTGCTTCTGACGAACCAGACATACCGGCAGATGAAAGAGAAGCCGGGGAATACGATGATTCTTGATTCGACAGCGCCCGAACTGGAATTGGAACGGGATTTCAGTTTCCGCTGGGGGCGGAGCGGCCATTGTGCCGGTTCCGTGTGGTACGATATTTCCTGTGAAGGGAAAAAATTGTTCTTTTCGGGGGATTACCGAAGCGATGACCCTTTTTATGTCTGTGATGATGCGGAAGGGAAAACGGCGGATGTGGCCGTCCTTGATGCAGCATATCCGGGTGATCGTACGGGGGCAGATATGCGCCGGTCGGTTCTTGATAAAATATTGGAATTGGTGTGGCGGGGGAAACCGCTTCTTCTTCCTGTGCCGCATTTCGGCAGAGGGCTTTCCATCGCGGCATATTTCCGTAATAAAGGAAGTATGGAGATTCCCGTGCATATGGCTCCCGGACTTTATGACGAATGGCTGCGTCTGGGGCGGAGGAAATACTTCGCCCGCCGGGAAGTGCTTGCCCTTCCCAATGAAACGTTTTCCTTATGGGACGGAAAAACGATTCATGACAATGGGGTTTATTTCCTTACCGATGCCCAGTTGTCGCGGTCAGAGAACAGGAAACTCATTGAGCGGCACCCTGAACTTTCACTGCTCATGACAGGCAGCATCCATGGCTACGGCAAAGCGAAAGATTATTATGAAAGCGGCAGGTCAGAACTTGTCCTCTGGCCGAACCATATGACGGAAAGGGAAATGTGGGAGCTTGCCGGGAAAAATCATTTCAGAAAAATTATTCCTTATCACAGCACAGACCGGAAACCGGAGTCTGATGTATTTTCTTTATAAGAGAAATGAATAAAAAGAAATACGCAGTCAGGAATATTCATGGTATAATGAAAAAAATAAAATCCTTCAAAAGAAAAGAGAGGCGGGATTTCTATGTTGAAGTATAAGAATATTCTTGTTCCTTATGATGGTTCTGCCCACGCGAAAAAGGCGATGGCGCAAGCTGCGGATCTGGCGGCTGCCGGCGAGGGTACGAAGCTTTACATCGTGTCCGTGTGCAATATGGTTTCCGCCATGAGCAATTTTGACCAGGTATCCATTGCGGAAGGCTGCCTTACTTCCAAGCTTTCAGAGGATCTGGAAGCGCAGTGCCGCCGCGATTTGAAAGAAGCTGCCGCTATGGTTCCTGAAGGTGTGGCGCATGAAACGGTTTTTGAAATCGGTTCGCCCGGACCGGTCATTCTCAGTATTGCTGAAGATAAAGGGTGCGACCTCATCGTCATGGGAAGCAGGGGACTCGGTCCGCTGAAGGGCATTTTCATGGGATCGGTTTCCAGCTATATCGTAAGCCGGGGCAAGTACCCCGTGCTTATCGTAAAATAATTTAAGACTCGGCGGTGGTGGAAACGAAATTCTTTTCATCACTGCTTTTTTATTGACAGGCGGGAGTTAAGTTATGACTCACTTTAAATGGCTGAAAAAAGAAATACCCCGTTGGGTGAAGGAAGAAATTATTACCCGTGAAGCGGGAGATTCTCTTATTTCTTTATACAGGAATGAAGAACGCCATTCTCATGGCGAAGGGCTTTTCGTGCTGGCTGCCGTATGTTTCCTCACTGGTCTGATTTTCATCTGCGCCGGCGTATGGAACGGTCTTTCTCAGGATGAGCAGTTTATGATGGCTCTTGTGCCTTTGGTGCTGTCCATTCTTATTATTACGGCGATTTTGTGGCAGGATCGTCCTGTGATGGATCGAATTCCGGCAGAAAGCGTCCGCTTAGAAGAAGCTGAAAACACAGCAGAGCTGCTTTCCGGGGAAACAGGGGGAACGGTTTCTGCCGGAAGCGGAATCGAAGAAAATACCGCGGCGGGAAATAAGGGAAAAGATCTGTCTTCTCTTCTTCCTTCCGTTTCTTACCGCCACCGCGTGCCTGATGTTATTCGGGAGGCGGCCGGTGTTTTTCATGGCGTGGCGGTCTTGTGTGCCGTATGGATGGTAAATGAGTCTTTCAGGCTGTCGGGGGATTGGTTTGTTCTTGCAGCGGTGTCCTGCGTATTCCTTCTTCTGATGAGCTGGGCGTTTCCTACGGCAGGACTCGGTATGGTCTATATGGCGTCGTCTGTTCTTGTGTACCGTTTATCACCGTACCGGGGATGGCCGGAAGCGGCGGCATGGGTGTTTCTTGTTTTGGCGATTCCCCTCCTGGTGCGGCTTCTGGGAGAACGGCGTCATAAAGCGGTCGTCTGTTACTCATGGTTTTGGGCAGTCTGCGTACTTCTCCTTATTTACTGGACGGCGTCCAACCTTTTATGGCAGACGATGTTTTTTGCCCTTGCGGCAGCGCTTACCTGGATGGCGGGCAGTATGCTTTCTTCCTGGGGCGCGGCGGCGGAAGCACTTCGCCTCTTTGGCGGCGCGGCTGTGTTCGGTGTTCTGCTGGAGGGCTCCTGGAGTTCCGTGTGGAAAGGCGTTTCAGGAAATTGGACCTTATGGGTTTTGTTTTTTGTTATTCTTGCTATTGACGCTGTCCTGCTTACCCGGATGGGTATCAAACGGAACCGGCTGGCTGCTTTCGGAGGTCTTACGCCTTTTGTCATGCTTGTGGCGGCATCTCTTGCCGTTTTTGAAACAACCGGTGTGTCTTCTGCCATCTTTGTATCCATTTTTACCGCGTTTCTTGCCGTGGCAGTTATCGGGAGGGGGTACCGGAGCGATTCCAACCTGCTGAAATGGGTCGGCGGATGTCTTCTGGCTGCGGCAGGTGCTGTGCGTGTCCTTGATGCGGCGCTTTCCTTCGGACAAAGAGGAATATTTTTCCTCGTCATCGGCGCGGCTGCTATCATTGTGTGCTGCCTGACTTTCCTTCCCCATGCCGTGAAGAAGATAAGGCGGAAACCGGGAAGGAAGACTGTACGACGGGATCGGCAGCCGGCAGCACCTGCGGATCAATCGGCGTTATTGTCCGATCTGACGGAAACGGGGCCGGAAAGGAAAACGGAGGAAGGAGGGGAGCGCCGTGAATAGAAAGTACAGTTTGCTTCTCGTCCTGATCACTGCTATTTTTGAACTTGCCTTTTTGGTATGGACAAGGGCGGATTACCGTTCCACCCTTCTTGACGGAGAAGAATATGAGGTGCCGGCGGCGATTGAATTTCAAGGGGATTTTTACGACAGAAATTACATAGCGGTGAACGTACCCATAACGGAAACGAAGTGGGAAGGAGAGCGGGAACCGGAAACGGGGGAAACGATTTACCTGGTGATCAGTAAGGGGCAGAAGGGAGCGCTTATTCTTGATCATGCCCAGCTTACCCAGCCCAGCGGAAGTTATATCAAAACGCGGGCACTCCGCATCATGGATGGCACCGTATATTTCAATTTTCCGGCGGACCGCATGTACATGGCGCCGGAGCAGCTGAAGAAACTGTCCGTCGTGGAACTTTCCGAACGGGTACAGGTGCCTGAAGACAATGGAAAAACAAAAACAGCCATGAAGAATGAAATTACGGCACTTGTCAGGGTGAAGGACGGACGTGCTGCTATTTCCAGAGTTCTTGCCAATGGCGGGCCTGTGGAACAGATATTTACAACCGTCGGGAAAAATTTATCTGTGAAATACGCGACCAGCAAAGACGAAAAAGACCAGTATAATGAAAAAAGATTCTTTACCGCTGCTGATATGGATAAGAACGGTAAAGAATCGGATAATTAGTCGGAATAAGGAGGCAGCGATGTACTTAATTCTTATGCGGCATGGGGAAGCTGTTCCCCAGACGGAAGATGTGCCGAACAGAGAAAGACGGCTGACAAAAGAAGGAAAGAAACAGGTGCGGACCACATCGCGCATGCTTGCCCGATTTTTGAAAGACCGGCCGCTCCGCATTTTCGCAAGCCCTTTTATGCGTACCCGCCAGACGGCGAGGATTTTATCGGAAGAATGTTTTGCCGAAGGGCTCCACCTGACGGAAGAACTTTTACAGGGCGATTTCAGGCGGATTGAGAATCATCTCATGACGGACGGAGGACCGCTGGCCTTAGTAGGACACCATCCTTTCCTCCAGTCCTACCTTCTTGAAGCGGCAGGTGCGGGCATTCAGCCTGATTTGGCGTCCATCTCCGTTGTTGACTATGATATGGCGTGGAAACAGGGAAAACTCATTGCCTATTTCACTCCGGCTTTGAAAAAATTGAAAAAGGAAGACTGATGAAGAAACTACTTACTGTTGCCGGTTCAGATTCCTCCGGCGGTGCAGGGATACAGGCGGATTTAAAAACCTTTGCTGCTCTTGGCGCCTATGGAATGAGCTGCATCTGCACACTCACCGCGCAAAATACGACCGGTGTTTCCATGGTGGTGAATACTCCCGTGGAGATGGTGACCGCCCAGCTGGAAGCGGTATACAGCGATATTCCTCCGGACGGAGTCAAAGCGGGCATGCTCAGCACCCCTGCCATCGTTTCGGCAGTGGCGGAATTTCTCCGCGGACACAAAGGACCGGCAATTGTCGTTGATCCTGTCATGGTTGCCACCACGGGCGCTGTTCTTTTGGAAAAAGAAGCCATTGAAACGTATAAAGATATTTTGATTCCTGAAGCGGATCTCATCACGCCGAACATTCCCGAAGCGGAAGTATTATCGGGACTGGAAATAAAAACGGAAAAGGATATGGAAAACGCGGCGGAAAGAATAATGGGATACGGCTGCCGCGCGGTTCTTGTGAAAGGCGGGCACCGGGTGCATGATGCAGTGGATATTCTTTTTGACGGGAAACAATTTTATCGTTATGAAGGAAAGCGGATTAAAACGAAAAACACCCACGGTACGGGCTGCACGCTTTCCGCAGCGCTCGCCGTCAAACTGGCGGAAGGGAAGACGCTGACGAAGGCTGCTGCAGAAGCAAAGGCGTACCTCACCGGCGCTATCGAAGCGGCAAAAGACGAAACCATCGGACAGGGCAGCGGCCCCGTTCGTCATTTCTGGTTCTGTAAGACACATGGAGGCTAATAATGCACACTTTTTTTGCGTACCTTGCAAGAATGAAATATATACAGCGCTGGGGACTTATGCGGAATTCCTTTCCGGAAAATGACGCGGAGCATACCTTGCAGACCGTCATGATTGCCCACGGACTTGCAGTGATCCGTGAAAAAATTTTTCATGAACACTGCGATGCGGAGCATTGCGCCATGCTGGCTGTTTATCATGATGCGGGAGAAGTCTTTACAGGCGATATGCCCACTCCCGTGAAATATTTCACAGAGGATCTGCATGATAAATATAAAGAGATAGAAGATAAAGCAAGAGGACGCCTTTTGGAAACGCTTCCCGACGAATTGAAAGACACCTACCGCCCCTATATTCTGGACATGGAAAACGATCCTTTATGGCCGCTGGCGAAAGCGGCGGACACGTTGTCGGCATACCTGAAATGCGCCGAAGAAATACAGGCAGGGAACAGCGAATTTGAGGAGGCTCTCCGCACAACGGAAAATAAATTAAAAAATCTGCACCTGAAAGAAGTGGACTGGTTCCTGGAACACTTTGCCGGCAGTTTTGCCCTTACCTTAGATGAAATGAATCGAATGTAAAATAAAAAAGTAAAGTGTGTTTTGGAAGAGGCACTTTACTTTTTTTATTATTATTCGGCATAGCAGCAGATGTGGTGGAGATAGTAAAGGGTGGCGTATTTCTCTTTTGCTTTTTCAGGCAGGTGTTTATAAAAAGAGTGGGTAATCAGGGTATCTTTATGGACTCCCTTTTCCATGGCGTGGCTGATACGGGAGGCTCTCTCTTCATGGATTCCTGTCCAGGCAACGGCGTCCGGAAACGGGCCGGATCCCGGAATGATGAGTTTTTCCGCTCTTCCTGCATCGGCAGCGATCGCAAGGTCAAGAGAAAAATTCCAGTCTGCCTGCCGGCATATTTCGTTGCATAGCTTCAGGATCTGCCTGCATGAAGAAAACAAATCCAGCGCGTGAAGGTAATCTTTTTCCGTATCGGCGGACAGGATAAGAAGTATTTCGCCCAGCAGGGGGTGGATGTCTTCCGGGTTTTTACTGTTTTGAAAAAGCGGATACAGTTTTTGCAAAAAGATATAACATGCTTCCTGGAAGTGGACGAAAGGGAAGAATGTGCCGTCCCGCCGCTGCGGGATCAGTTTGAGGGAGATAAAGATCTTTGTGCTGTCAGAATTGTTCATGGGTCTGCCGTTCCTTGAGTGCGTAGATCATCGTGCAGTAATTGTCGGGATTGGAAGTAATCAGGCTGTTTACCACATCCATGATAAATATATCGCCGTTGACGGATATCTTTTCTTTTTCAAGAGTATCCAGGTAGAAACCGAGATTTTCAGAAAGCCCTTTTCCTTTGCTGTAAAAGAGCATACAGAGCCATTCTCCATTAGGGACGAATCGTATTTTTGCTTTGTCATACAACTGGGGTGTATCTATTTTCAGGAAATATTTCGTTTCAGAGAAATTCCTGGTCTTTATATTCTCTTCGGGAAGAAGGGCGCCTAAGAGGTAATGTGGCCATTTCTGCCCGTTAAATCCTTCTAAAAAGAGATTGTTCGCGATATCGGAAGAAGAGGATTCATGGGCAGCGTCGATTTTTGATTTTTCGGAAAAGAGAATGAACCATTCCGGAAGGTAAAGGGAAAACAGAGTTCTGGGAGGATGTTTTTCAGATAAGCTGTAATAATAACGAAGATTATCTATGGTGCTGACTATGGCATCGGTTTCTTTTCCGCGAGCCCGCAGGTCATTTATGATTTCATTATACTTCTGTATAGCGTCCGTATGATGGCCGCTGTGAATAAAATTCCGGATCTCCTTCAGCGGGATGCCGGCATGTTTGCCGAAGAGAATGCGCGTCAGTATCAGAGATTGCTCGGGAAGATAGTAGCGATATTTATTTTCTCCAATATAAGCAGGGGTCAAAAGTCCGATTTCATCATAGTGTTTAAGTGTGTCTACGGTGGTGTGCGTCAATTCGCTGAATTTACGTATAGTCAGATATTTTCGTCCGCTTTTCATAAAACCTCCTGGCCGGTTTGACTTGGGAGTTACCCGCTGCTTTATAATAGCATAATAGAAAGAAAAGACTCAAAAGGAAATGAGTGGGAAAAACTGTTCAGGGCAGCTGTGAATATATGGGAAAGGATGTGATGCGTTTGTACCGCAAATTGATTTTATCTGTTCTGATCACAGGCATGGCAGCCATTTTTGCCGGATGCGGGATACATACTGCGCCGGGGAGGGAAGAAAATCATGCTGCGCGAATTGTTAATGCCGAATTTCCTGTAACGATTGAAAATTATAACAGCGAAGGTAAAAAAGTCAGCACTGTTTATCAAAAACCGCCGACACGCATTATTGCACTCTGGCAGAACTCCATTGAAACACTGCTTGAACTGGGGGCGGGGGAACAGATCATTGCAGCGACCGGCATTGATGACGAAAGACATCTGACGGAAGAAAACCGGATTTTATTCAGGCAGTTGCCTATGACAGTGCCGCGGACAATCGGGCAGGAAAAGGCGCTTGCCATGAATCCGGATTTTATTTTAGGATGGCTTTTTGATTTTACAGGGAAAGCCAATTCTGTCGGGACCTGGGATTTCTGGCACCAAAGAAATGTGCCGGTATACATGACGCTGACTAATATGGCGGATTTTTCGGAAAAACATGTTATTGAAGATGAGCTGAAATATATTTCCGATGTGGGAAAGATCGTGGGGAAGAACCGGAAGGCAGAAGAAATCATAGGGAAGATACAAAAGGATTTACAGATTAAAATGGAAAAAGTAAAGGATTCGCCGAAGAGACAGAAAGTTCTGATCATCAATTCCCTTTCTAAAGGACTTTACATTTATACGCCCCGTACTCTTGCCGGAGATATTGTGACGCGGCTTGGCGGTGATGTGATCGGCAAAGAAGCGGAAGACGTGGGGAATGAGGAAATTCTCAGTTTTGAAAGTCTGATGATGGAAGAACCGGACGTGATCTTTATCCAGTCCGTGCCGGAGAGGGATGAAAATGTATTGCAGGGGGTGTATGACCATCCGGCGTTTCGACAGGTACCGGCAGTCTTAAATAAAAGGGTGTATACCATTCCTTTTTATACTATCCGATGTCCGGCGGTGCGCGTCAGTGATGCCATTGATATTTTTTACAGGGGACTTTATCCGGAGGATGTATAGCAGTAAAGCGGCAGGCAGGTGGGAGGCCTGCTTTTTGTTTACCGCAAGCATAAAAATAAGAAGCAACTTAAAAATACAATAAACAAATCATGTCCATTTGTAATATTTTGCTAATTAAGTATTGACCTGAGGGTTACCCTCTACTTTATAATAGGAACAAACAGATCCGGATAGATCGAAAACAGAAAAGAGGATGACCATCATGAAAAGAAAAAAGTTAGTGGCAGGCATAATTTTGACTTTATCCGCAGCCTTGTGCGGGGGAATGGACGCTTCCGCCGTCTGGCAGCTGGATGAAGTCAATGTCGTCGGGGACCGGTATGATGCGGATAATGCGCAGACTGCGCCGATAGCATCGGGACTGATCGGAACAATCCAGGAAGTGGGCGCCCTGGGGAAAAAGGACGTGCTTGACGTTCCATTCCAGCAGGCGACTTTTACCAAACAGGCCATAGAAACGTTTTCCCAAACTGAGCGCAGTTTGATGGATACCTTGTCTTTATCGCCTTCCGTGACGGTCACACACGGGTCGCTGGATACCAATATAAGAATCCGAGGTTACTCTGCCGGAGGCGGCAGCTGGATCATGAACGGCGTGCCCAGCATGAGCCACCAGATGACCATGCCTACCAATTATTTTGATAAGGTAGAAGTTCTCGGCGGTCCGAACATCGGCGTGAACGGGATCGGTATTTTTATGGCGGGTTCTGTGGGAGGCACCGTCAGTGTGACTACGAAGAAAGCGCAGGATAAACCGAATTTCGGTGCCGGACTCTCCTGGGCAAGTGATTCTTATTTCACGGAAACCATAGACTGGGGAAAACGCTTCGGCAAAGATCATGAATGGGGCGTACGCGTGAACGTATTGAACGGCGTCGGCGATTTGGCGGTTGACGGTACGAGAGATAAGAAACGGGATATAGCGATTAATATTGATCACAGGGCGAAACGGAGCAAGAGCAATATTTTCTTCAGTTATGACTATGATGAACAGTGGGGACGGAATAACACGATCAGTTTGGGAACCTTGGATCGGCTCCCCGCCGTGCCGAAGAATAAGACTCATCTGGCGCCCCGCTGGATTGATGAAAAGTATGAAAACTATACGTTTATCGCCAATCACGAGCAGTATCTGAGCGATAATCTGACATGGTTCGCCAATTTCGGCTGGCGCTGGGAGGATTACTCGAAGGATTTATGGGGGAACCGTACCCTTAAGGATCTGGCGGGCAACTATACCGGATCTTATCAGGAGACGCCCGTGTTCCATCATTACACCTACTTCGGAACCGGATTCAAAGGCACATTCATGATGGGGAAATGGAAAAATGAATGGAGCGCAGGTATAGACTGGACACGGTTCAGCAGAGATAGAAATAATTTATGGTCGGCAGAAAATACATACAAGATAGATGGAAATATTTATGAAAGTAATACCTCCCCCGCACCGACAATCGTATGGGATCCGATCACACCCCATCAGAAGATGATGATGCGCAGTCTGGCCGTATTGGATACAATTTCTTCTCCTGATGAAAAGCTGATGTTTACCTTCGGTGTACACCGGCATGAAGTGGAAACCACGAATTATGTAAATAAGAGTTATATAAAATCTCATGCCGCGTCTCCGGTATTGGGGCTGATTTATAAATTTACTCCCCGGTTTTCTTTCTATGCGAACCATGGGGAACATTTTACGGCGGGCAGCACGGTTGGAAATAAATATACCAATCACGGGGAAACGATCCCGCCAAGTAAAACGAAACAGAATGAATTCGGGTTCAAATATAAGGATGGAAATCTACTCCATACTTTGAGTTTTTATGAAATTAAACAGGCGAACGGGATCGGCGTCCTGAATGCTGACGGAACGGAAACGTATAAGCTGGATGGGCAGCAGCGCAACAGAGGGATAGAATTTTCCACCGCCGGCAGTATAGGAGAAAAGTGGAGCTATGTATGGGGCGTGTCTTATCTGGATTCCAAACAGACCAAAACATATAAAGGGATGAATGACGGAAGAAGAGTAGATGCGCTGCCGAAGTGGAGCAGTGATTTGGCGCTTGTATACAAACCCAATGATGATTTACGCTTTATCGGGCGGCTGAGTTATACCGGATCCGCATTGATTAGGAATACAGCAAGCTATGCAAAGCCGCTGAAAATTGGCGGACAGACACTGGTAGATCTTGGCATTTCTTGGGATACCCGCTTCGGAAAACAGCCGGTGACTTTGTCCGCCTGGTGCTATAACCTGCTGAACAAAGATTACTGGTATGCAGCTGGAGGCAATAATATCGGCCTCGGTGCACCAAGAACCTTTGCCGTTTCCGCGCAGTTTAATTTCTGACAGGAGAAATGAAAAAAGCCATTATGGAAAAGATAGATCCATGATGGCTTATTTTCGTTTTCATTGAAAGAAATAAAAAGTTCATAGTATATAATAGGGAAAGATGTGTTTTGTGTGAGCACAAAATGAAAATACAGAAAGGGTTTACTGTGCTTCAAGGCTGTTGACGGGAGAGAAGATGAGAAAACATATACATGTCGGAATGGATGTAGGTGCATCGGCAGTGAAATGCATCGTTTTAGACACCGACGGTAAAATTCTTTGGCGGCAGTATATTCATCATGACTGCCGTGTGATGGAGACTGTGGAACGGGTGATGACCGATCTGGTGGCTGTGTATGAAGGAAGTGAAGCATTTCTTTGCATGACCGGACAGGGGGGAGAGGACATCGCTGAACGCTTTGGCGTGTCCTTTATACCGGAGATTGCTGCACAGACGAATTATCTTTCCCGTTTCGGCAGAGATGTGGATGCAGTGATTGAGATTGGCGGGGAAAGTGCGAAAATCACTTATCTGCATCCGGTGGTGGATCAGCGGGTTAATCGGATATGTGCCGGCGGTACGGGTGCGTTTCTGGATCATATGGCAAAGCTTTTGGGAACAGATACCATGGGACTTAATGATCTTGCCGGCAGAGGGACGAAAGTGTATCCTGTCGCGTCAAGATGCGGTGTTTTTGCAAAAACGGATATCCAGGGGCTGCTGAATGAAGGAGCAGAAAAAGCGGATGCGGCACTATCCCTGTTTCATGCCGTGGTTGCCCAAGTCGTGTCCGGACTTTCCCACGGCCGGCCGATAGAAGGACGTGTCGCTTTTCTGGGAGGACCGCTGACATTCCTTCCGATACTGAGAAAATGTTTTGCGGAAGAGCTTTCTCTTGACGGGGATCGTGCGGTTCTTCTTCCCCAAAGTGAATATTACCTTGCTTTTGGCGCGGCTATTTCAGCTGAAAAATCGAAATCGGCCGATCTAAAAAATGTGAAACTGCATATGGAAAAAGAAAGGGCGGACTCCAGTTCTTCTGTGGAAATGGTGGAAGGTCTTTTTTCTTCTCCGCAGGAGTATGAAGATTTTGTGAAAAGACATGCCGCTGCCGCGGTCAAACGATATCCTTTGTCAGAATATACCGGGGCTGTGTGGATGGGCATAGATGCCGGATCGACGACTTTAAAGGCTGTACTCATCGACAAGGATGGTGCGATACTCAGAGAGTGGTATGGCAGTCATCGGGGAAATGTGATTTCCCGGGCGAAAGAAATTCTGCTTGCTATGTATGAGGTGCTGCCTTCTCAGTGCTGCCTGGCAGGTGTCGGAGTTACCGGTTATGGGGAAGGACTTCTCCGTAAGGCGTTCTGTTTGGATACAGGGGAAGTGGAAACTATGGCGCATCTTCGGGCTGCCAGATTTTTCTGCCCGGAAGTGACGGCACTTTTGGATATCGGCGGACAGGATATGAAGTACTGCCGATTAAAAGATGGAAGGATAGACCATATTTCTTTAAATGGAGTCTGCTCTTCCGGCTGCGGTTCTTTTCTGGAGTCTTTTGCAGATCATCTTCACATGGATATTAAGGAATTTGCAAGGCAGGCGGCATTGGCAGAGAAGATGCCCGATCTGGGAAGGCACTGTACGGTTATTATGAATTCTTATGTGAAAAAGGTGCAGAACCGCGGTGTGGGATTGGCAGATCTTGCGGCGGCGCTTTCCGTATCGGTGGTCAAAAATGCGCTCTTCAGCGTCATTCAGCTGGAGTCTGCTGAAGAGCTGGGGGATCATATCGTGGCGGAAGGCGGTACCTTTTATAATGACGCGGTACTCCGCGCTTTTGAACGTCTGACGGGAAAGGAAGTCATCCGTCCGGATATTGCGGGTCTCATGGGTGCCTATGGAATAGCACTTAAAGCCAAAGATCAATTTGGAGAACAGCATGTTTCTTCCCTGCCAGGCGCTGCGGAAATAAAAGCGTTCCATATGGAAACGGAAAACCGGACCTGCCCCGGCTGCGGCAATCATTGCGCTGTCAGTGTGCGCCGTTTTTCCGGCGGTGAAATTTTTGTGACGGGAAATCGATGCGGAACGGGAGAAATCATACTGACCGGAGAAAGAAATAAGACATCCTGTCCGGATGTGTACCAGTGGATCAAAGATCATGTATTTAAAAAAGAAGCACCTGAAGAGAAGTGCAGGGGAATTGTGGGGATACCCGCCGCTTTGGATATGTGGTCGGATTTTCCTTTTTGGGCGGGATTTTGGAACAGCCTCGGATATCGTGTAATGACATCGGAATGGAATGAAGAAGATGCGAGACAGGCGGCGATGACCATTCCGCAGCGCGTGCACTGTCATCCCTGTATGCTGGCTCATGGGCATCTGCAAAATCTGATCCGGCGGGAACCGGATATGATCTGGTTCCCCGCACATACAAGAGCGTGGCACAATTCGTTTACCGATGAAAAACGGCATGCACTCTACGGCCATATATTGGCAAAATTTATGAAAAAACAAATTGCGAAAGCCAAAATTCCCTATCTTCATCCCACGCTTCCGGAGTTCGGTATGAAAAGACTGGGAAAAGTTCTTGTACGGAGACTGCCGCAATTTTCGGAAGAGGATATAGAAAAAGCAGTGGAAGCGGGATATGAAAGATTAGCACGGTATGAAAACGCATATAAAAAAGAAACGGAAAAAGCACTTTTGTGGATAAAGGAGAATCACAAGACAGGGATTGTACTCACCGGAAGACCTTTCCATGGAGATGTGCAGATCCACAAAGGTGTTCCTTACATGGCAGAGACTTTAGGTGCGGCAGTGTTGTCCGGGGAAGGACTTGCACTTCTTGAGAAAGACCGCCTGCCGGGCGGAGCCCGGTCATCCTCTTACCTGCTGCGGAAAGCCTGCGAAAGAGTGATCCGGGAACACGGTTTGGAACTCGTAGCGCTGCGTTCCGTCAGCTGCGGCTTGGATAGAGAGGCAGCAGATGAAGTGGAAAAGAAATTGAAAGAAAAAGGAAAATTCTATACGGTGCTCAGCCTGGATCAGGGAACAAATACGGGAGCCGTAAAAATACGGCTGAGAACACTTTTGGCAGAAATAGAAGAAAGAAACTCTTTTTGTAAAGAACGGTGAGAAGTTTTTTGACTTGATATGCCGTGCCTGAAAAGATGCGGCCATTCTTTTTCGCTTTATGGATCCGGGGAAGATTGCCGGGAGAAAGGTTTTACTGGTGCATCGGTACGCGTTTTTTATATTTCATTCCTCATGTATAATGAAATAGAGTAAAAGTCAGGATCAGGAAAGCAGCCGCAGCGGATAAGGCCGTTTATAGACAGAGCATGGAGGGAATCATGACAGAAGAAGAGTACCATCGGATCGCACGAAGAGAAAAAATATTTTACGCTGTTCTTATTATCGCGTGGTGTTTTGCTTTTGCGGTCTGGTTCACCATCGGATTTCCCAAAGCGAAGTGGGTGCTGATCGGCGGAGGGACGCTGATATACCTGTATCTGAAAAGCACCTTCACCGGACTTCCCTGGTCGAGGCGGCTGGTCAAACCGAATCCGGTGCGGATGGAAGCGCAGGAAGAAATTGGGACAGAGGAAGACTATCCTCTTGTTTCGGAAACGGAAAGAAAAGGGTATACGACGCTGGCAGAACTTTGTCTGGCGGAAGAAACGCAGAAGAAGCTGGCATCTTTTTTTGAGACATTGAAAGACTATTCAGGTGCGGGAGAAGATGGGGAGTATGGCAGCACGCTGTTCTATGTGATGGAGTACATGGATGAGGAAGCCCATATTTTTTTTCTGATGGGGCTTGATTGGAAGCAGGAGGTGGAAACCCTGGAATGGCGGATCGAAAGCGCGCTTACAAAAAATTTCGGAGTGTCTGCCGACCTGCCGGATTTCAGAACGTATGGAAACAAGTCAATTTCCGCCCCTTCTGTTTTTGCCGACTATGACAATGCCCTGCGCAGGAAAGGATTTCAGCTGGGCTTTATAGATGTGGAATGTGATGAATATGTCATATTCGTCCATCGGACAGCGGACAGGGACAAGGCGGAAGACGCCGTACATCGGATTGGATACAGGTATAGGGAAGTGGCGGATCTGGCATTATGAAAAACAGGAAATCAGGAGACGCCGGTATCAAATACGATCCGGCGCAGGTTAGAATCCATGAAGCATACACGGTGGCAATCAGGGATCTGGGTGTCCATGGGGAAGGGATCGGGAGTGTGGACGGATTCACCGTATTTGTTCCCGGGGCGCTTCCCGGAGAAACGGTCACCGCGAAAATCACTCTGTTGAAAAAATCTTATGCTCTGGGAAAATTGCTTTCCATAGAGCAGGAATCCCCTTTCCGCATGGTGCCGGAATGTCCCGTTTATGAACACTGCGGCGGCTGCCAGCTTTCCCATCTTACCTATGAGGGGCAGCTTGATATGAAATACCGCCGTGTAAAAGATGTGATAGAGCGTATCGCCGGCGAATCGGGGGATCTGGTGAAGCCTGTGCTTCCGGCGGCGCATCCTTTCGCGTACAGAAATAAAATGGCCGTACCGGCAGGTCTCGTAAAGAGGAAAGCGGCGCTCGGCTGCTACCGGCAAGGAAGCCATGACATCATACCGGTTTCATCCTGTGCTATCCAGAAAGAAGAAAATAACCGTCTGCTTCAATTTGCCCGGTGGTTTATAGAGAAGTACGGGATTTCCGTCTATGATGAAAAGACACGGAAAGGAAGCCTGCGCCGTGTAATGGGGCGCGTGGGCGATGACGGAAAAGTGATGGTTGTCCTTGTGACCGCTTCCGAAACCCTTCCGGAAGAAAAGCGGTGGATAGAAGAAATACAAAAGGAACTGCCCGAAGCAGTTTCCCTCTGGCACAATATCCAGCCCAAGCCGGGAAATACGATACTGGGCGCGAAAATCCGACACCTCTGGGGCAGAGAAACGCTCACTGCCTCTCTTTGCGGACTGCGATTTGAAGTATCCCCGTACTCCTTCTTTCAGGTGCATAAAGAGCAGGCGGAAATTCTCTATGAGAAAGCATTGGCATACGCCGATCTGAAAGGAGGAGAAACCGTCATAGATGCTTACTGCGGCACGGGAACTATTTCCCTCTGCCTGGCAAAAAAAGCAAAGCGAGTCATCGGCATAGAAATCGTAAAGTCCGCCATAGAAGACGCCAAAAAGAATGCGAAAATGAATCACATGGAAAATACGGAATTTTATGCAGCCGACGCAGGAAAATTTATGCCGCAGCTTTACCGGAAAGGACTGGTTCCTGATGTGATCGTCATGGATCCCGTTAGAGCAGGCTGCAGCGAAGAAGTATTAAAGGCAGCGGCAGGTATGAATCCTAAGCGCATCGTCTACGTTTCCTGCAACCCCGCCACCTTTGCCAGAGATGCGAAGATTTTAAAATCAGAAGGCTACGAAATCAAAGAAATCCAGCCGGTGGACATGTTCCCGCAGACCATGCATGTGGAGACAGTGGCATTGCTGATACGAGGAAATGACTGAAACGTGAAAACATGTCGGAAATAGAAAAGTTTCAAGCATTTACTCATTAACTTATGAGGACAGCGGTTTTCATCCGGCTATTTGATGTTTCGTCCAAAATCAATTTTAATTGGACGAAAAAATTATGATGGACGAATGGATATCATAAGACAGGGAAAATACATGGCAGCGAACAAAAGGTATTTTGAGAAAAAATTTATTGGAGTATGCGCTCTGCTATGCCATGATGTACTCTGATAGCGAATGACTTCTATACAAAACAAGTGAATTTGGATAAAAACTATTGCAGAGACTTGTTTAATAATCTTGTGTTATTTTTAAATATAAGGTTAGTAAATTTACGTACTGTTTTTTCGGTATTGTGATTTAAGGAATTATAGTTTGTGCGGAGTAGAGAAATGAATGCAAAAGAATTTTATGAGAAATTTATTGCAGCAATGAGAGAAGAGAATATTGCAACTAATGAACAGATAAAAAAACATTTGGATCAGGTAGGATGGACATACAAAAAAATTTATAGAGAATGTGAATCGGCTTTTACGGAATTAGTAAACAAAGGTATTGTTGATAGAATTATAGAGTCGGAAGATGGCTTAATACCACAACATGAGTATCTTAGAATAGATTCCATAGGTTATAAACATAGATATACGGAAATTTCTGAAGAAGAAGCACGAGAAGTGGGGCTTAATAGGCATTTTTGGGAACTTGCAATTGCAGTTGAACATGAGAACAGTAAGCATGATTGGATGGATGAGGTCATTAAGTTACTGCATGTACGTTGTCCGTTAAAAGTCGTAATTTCTTATAATTATTGTGATTGTAGAGAAGAGATGGAAATAAACAAATTGGGATTTATTGCAAAGTATATGAAAAAATGGTTGGAGAATTATCCGAATGATAAGGAAGAATATTTAATAATTATTGGTAATTCAGCACCTAAAAATAGAAATAGTATAGGTTATGAAATTTTTGATTATCGAGGGTATGAATATATTAATGGTCATTTTTATAAAATATAGTTAAGATGAAAATCCAATACTTTACATGACTATTGAGATAATTACTATAGGTAATATATTTTCAACTGGAGGGTGGAATTATAAAACTGAAAAACCGGTGGGGAATCTATTCATTTTATGTAACAAAGTTTGGGGCTTATTTTTGCGAATGTGAGATGCTATTTCTGGTTAAATTGTTTGTCATGTATGATAAAATAGAAATCATGAAGTGTAATTAAATTTGTATTGTTTTAGACGAGGAGATTATTATGGGATTGATGGATATCGTTAAGAAGCTTCTGACCGGTGCGACAGATGAGGAAAATGCAAGAAATAAGGCGAGGATGAGAGAGCTTTTCAACGAGTGTGTGCCGGAAGGGGATCAGTATACGCTGATATACTGCCATATGGAGGATTTTACGGATGCAGTCGTCGTTAAAGTCACGACGCACAGTAATTTTATCGTAGGATATAAACCGGGAGAAGTGGTTGTGGTGCCTGTAGATGCGGAGCTGAAAGGGCATGAGGAGCCGGTTGTGTTCAATAAAGAGAATGGCGGACAGATTAATTCCACCCTGGTGGGATACTGCACCGCTTCCAAGCCGGATGTTACGTTCCAGTTTGAACCAATTACTTATGAACCGGGAATCAAACGCGGAAGCAAGTATGCCGTATCTGTCACGCAGTCCCATGCGGAGGTATCTGCTTTCAGGAAATTCTTCAAGCAGGGGTTGTAATTTTGGGACGGAGAGAACCTGGCTTGTAGGATAGGGAATCTGTTCATTCCTATTCCATAGGATCATAAAATATGCAATAGTAAAAGGTCAGACGTGTTCATTCTTGGATGTGTTCTGATCTTTTTGTATGCTACAAATCGGTGAAATAATTGAGAAAAAGCGGTCTGGAAGGAAATTGTAAAGTATTTCTTCTTATGCTATGTTTGCGCTGCGAAAGACAAGCGTAGAATCATAAGGGAATTGATTGCGGATACAAAAAATCCGACACAATAGCATATGCCGGAAGCCGGATCAAAAATGAATTTAAAAAGCCCGTCAGTCAGGGATCATCTGCAGATCTTCGGTGATAGGGTTTCTATACAAGATCTTTTGCTTCGCCCATCCGGACATTTCATTGCAGAAGACACAATAAAGAAAAGTAAAATAATAGAATAACAGACGCTCGTTTCTGCTATAATTAAAGAAATATAAAAGGAACGAGGTCACTATGAAAACAATATGCGCAGCACTCGGCATGGCCGCTTTACTCACTTTTTCTGCTTCAGCAGATACACTCACTCTTCCGAAAGGACACGTGCTGGATTTTGGAGATACTGTCGATGTTCTTGACGGGAGACAGACGTACTTCGGAAAGCAGATGAAAAACTGGGCGGAACATGAAGCAGTTGAAAAGGAGTCGAAACCGCAGGCAGCTGCTATCGGCATTATCGGCGGTGTTGACAGCCCGACATCTGTTTATCTGACGTCCAAACTGGCACCACATGTATCCCGTCTGGCGGCGGAAGCCTTGGGAGAGCTGCGGGTATACCAGCTTCGTGCAAACACGCCGGAAGCTTTTTACGAATCCCTTGTGCTCTCCTTTTCCGTGGATCATAAGAATCCTGGGAAAGAGAAGAATGGTTTACTGCCTTTTGTGAAATTGATGGGGAAAGAAATGACAGACACGGCGGGCAGTACTGCAGCGAAACAGGAAGCAGCTGACAAAAAGAACGCTGTCATACCGTTTGCAGGCAAAATGTGGAAAGAAGCTGAAATCGGAGAGCCGTATAAACAATTTCTGGGGAAAAAGGGAATCCGTCTGTATGTGAGCAGTGAGACCCGCTGGAAAGAAAAGAAATCCCGCGGGGGGAAAGTGTACCGCCTGGCAAAAGCGAAAGCGGGATTGTACACCGGCGGATGCCTGATTCCCTTCTTTGCGGAAGGTCTTATTCTGGAAGACGGTGACAGTACGACATACACACTCTTTACAGGTGATCAGAAATCAGGGGCATACTTTGTGCCTTATGTAGAAAAAGCGGCACGGGAGATGAAATGATGAAACTCAAAACGAAACTGGGCATCCTGGCTCTTTGTGCCATGATGACAACGTGTGCGGGTGCTGCCGATATGACAGACAATATGGGAAACCTGGCAGGCTTTCCGTCGATTTCAAGCATAAATATTCCCAAAGATGATAATATCGTTTCCGCTGTATGGAACGGCATTGTGCAGGAAGACACGAAATCTTTCTTTCAAAAAGTGAAGTTTCCAAAGAATACCGATTTTACTCCTCTTGGAAAGGATGGAAAATTCGGACTGCTTACTGTGACGGAAGAAGGAAACAGCGTGCCCGCTTTCGTCATGAACTGCGAATTTGCTCCTGTGGTCGGTAAAGAAGCCATGAAAGACGCTTTTGACGCACCCCGTCTGTCGGGGAAATCGGTTTCCGAACTGTATGGCTGCAACGTGGCTCTTTTGGGCATGGAAAGCGTATTGAATGGTATGTTTCTGGAAATGGCGAAGCGGATCAATGAAAAGCCTGAGACGGATCCCAAGATTCCGTTCAACATGCTTGGTGTCAGTTTCCTGAATGTGGAGCAGATCCACCGCGCACAGGACAGACCCCGTATTTATACAAGCGGCGTGCGTGCCGTTTTCTTCATCGACGGATTTGCCGTTCCCGTTTACGGAAAAGGCTATGTGATGAAGTACGGCGATAAGTACCGACTCTTTTCCGTTCTGACAACGGACTCCGCCAATGAAATGGTGAAAAAAGCGGCTGACCGCATCGCAGCGGCATCAGTGAAGTAGATATCATCCCGTTGCTTTCTTCCGTGACCGGATTTCATCAGCAGGGAATACAAGGGAAATCACAGACGGTAGTGTGTTCAAAAAGGAGAAAGGAAAACGGTAGATGATAAAATGTGTCAGAGGAATTTGCTCATAAGAAAAAGCTATGGATTTATACGTCTGTAGACCTCGTAGCTTTTTCATTTGTCCATTTACAATTATTTTTTACATGGGAAAGTGTATCACTCATGCTGCATCTTAAAAAGAAAATACTATTCTCAATAACGGCTGCAATAATACTTGGCAGCATGCCATTATCAGGGAATGCCCGGGAAGCAGAACCTGCAATAAGTGGCGTTTCTCTGCAGCAAGCACCGGATCAGACGGATGTTTCTGCAGCCGGTCGTACAAAGTACGATGGCTATATCTGGCGTCTCGATGCAAAAGACAGGGATCAATTGCCGCGCAGATTTCGTACTGCGAATTCTGCGTTCCGCTCTCATGTGGATGTCAAAAAAACAGGCAAAGGATTTACGATGACTCCCTCGCGCAAGGGGTTGGATCGTCTGAACATATCCGGCAGTGCGGAGTTCTCTGTCGGAGAGTTTGAGAAGCTGGTTTCCGTACTCAAGAAGCAGGCGAACGGGCCAATTTATATTGTGGATTTACGGCAAGAAACGCATGGTATATTTAATGGGAATGCCGTCAGCTGGTTCGGCGCGCGCGATTGGGGCAACATCGGAAAGAACAAAAATGATGTTTTAAAAGATGAGATGAGGCGTTTGTGTGCAGCCAAGGGGAAAAGCCTCATTGTGACGATGCTCGATGAAGGGAAGAAGTCGATTGATCCCAAACTTATGAAGATTAGTTCGGTCATGAGTGAAAGGCAGATGGTGGAACAAAATGGTCTGTATTACTACCGCATTGCGGCAACGGATCATATCTGGCCATCGCCTGAAAATATTGATGACTTCATCGCCTTCATACGCACACTGCCCGATCATGCATGGCTGCACTTCCACTGCCGGGCGGGCAAAGGACGTACTACGATTTATATGGCCATGTATGATATGATGAAAAATCCTGATATATCACTGGAGGATATTCTCTCGCGCCAATATCTTCTTGGCGGAAATTACATTGCTTATGAAATGGATAAGCCGAAACCGAATCAATGGAAAGCCGCTTATTATCATGAGAAAGCAGCTATGATTGCAAAGTTCTATCAGTATGTGCAGGAAACTCATGCCAATCACTTTACCATGCGCTGGAGCCGGTGGCTTAAATCTCATCTGACAATGGAAGATGCATCTCCCACGCAAAGCGATTCAGGATCACGTATTCAAGGATGCCCTGGCTGAAAAAAGAATATTCTTTAGGCGTAATGATATTCTTTGCGGCAGGCGATCCAGAAGGAAACTGTCACGAAAAATGCCAGCAGCTTGGCGATGGAAACGGAAAGCCAGATACCGTCCGTGCCGTTTTCTTCGTTGACGGGTTTGCCGTTCCCGTTTACGGAAAAGGCTATGTGATGAAGTACGGCGATAAGTACCGACTCTTTTCGATTCTGACAACGGACTCCGCCAATGAAATGGTGAAAAAAGCAGCTGACCGCATCGCGGCGGCTTCGGTGAAGTAGGATTTTTGGCGGGTTGCATATAGGTGTTGTGTTTAATTTGACAATTTAACATAAATTAAAAAGGATGAAGATGCAACCGCTGATCTATTTAAAGTATGTAAATTTCTGCAATGTTGATATATTAGATGTTATAGAGTGTATTGAATAAGGAAATATGAGGAAAAGAAGGTAAATTTATGGTTAATAAAAAATGCCATGTTTTCACACCTATATATATAGTAAATAAAATGCTTGATGAAGTAGGATATACAAAAAATTTATATGGGAAAAGTTTTTTGGAAAATTCTTGTGGTGATGGGCAAATATTATGCGAAGCAGTGAAAAGGTACATAGAAGACTGTAAGAAATGTAACATTAAAAACACTGATATTATCAAAGGACTTGAAACAGATTTTTTTGCTGTAGAATATGATGAGGGGAATTTTGAAAATTGTAGAAAAAATTTAGATATGATTGCAAAAACTGTTGGATTTGAAAATGTAAAATGGAATATTGTAAACGCTGATTTTTTAACTTTAAAAATGAATCAACAATTTGACTTTATTGTTGGTAATCCTCCTTATATATCTTATGCTAATATCAACGTAGAAAATAGAAAGTATATTAGAGATAATTTTGAAACATGTAAAAAAGGAAAATTTGATTACTGTTATCCATTTATTGAATTAAGTTTAAAGTATTTAAATTCAAATGGTAAAATGGCATATTTAATTCCGACGAATATATTTAAGAATGTGTTTGCTAAAGATTTGAGATGTATATTGTTGGACAAAGTAAAAAAAATATTGGACTATAAGACTGAAAAAATATTTAAAAATGTTTTAACATCATCATCTATTATAGTTTGCGAATCCATTAATAAGACAAATACTATTTCTTACTATGATGTTAGTAACAAAAAAAGTATAGATATTTATAAAAAAAATTTGGGGAACAAATGGATTTTTGACGATAAAAGTGATGAAAGAAAAATCCTATTTTCGGAGTATTTTTTAGCAGCAACAAGTGTGGCTACACTTTTGAATGAAGCGTTTGTAATAAAAAAGTTTGAAGAAAAAGAAAAATTCTTTTTAGTTGATAATGTGCTTATTGAAAAGGGAATTGTTAAGCCAGCGGCAAGTCCTAGAGCATTGAGTAGAAATATAAGAGAATTGATAATTTTTCCATACGAGTATTATAATGGGAGACTAATAAAGTTTGAAATAGAAACTATGGATAAAAAATATCCTGGTGTAATGAATCATCTTGAAAAGTTCAGAGAAAAATTAAATTTGAGAGATTCTGATCATTCAATCAAATGGTTTGAGTATGGCAGATCACAAGCTTTAGAAAATTTAAATCAACGGAAATTATTAATGTCATTTATTGTAACTAATAAAGTGAATGTTTATGATATTGACGAAAATACCATACCATATTCTGGAATTTATATTATATCGAAATCGAATTTGGATTTATCAGTAGCTAAGGAAATTTTGGAAAGTGAGGAATTCCTAGATTATGTTAAAAAAATAGGAATATATGTTAGTGGGGCTTCTTTGAGAATAACAGCAAATGATATAAAGAATTTTGATATTAGTAAGTGGAGGATAAAATGAGTTTACAAGATGAAATAGTTGAGCGTTCAAGTAAAATATTTAGAGATGCGTATCAAATGTCCATTGGAGAGTTAATTAATATATACAAAGATGGCGAAATGGATATTCATCCGGAATTTCAAAGGGTATTTAGATGGAGCGAATCTCAAAAAACCAGATTAATAGAATCTATCATGCTAAATATACCGATACCTTCTATTTTTGTTAGCCAAAATGATGAAGGCGTATGGGATGTAATTGACGGAGTTCAGCGCCTATCAACAATCTTTCAATTCGTTGGAATTTTTAAAGATGAAGATAATAATGATATTAAACCTTTAGTATTGCAAAAGACAGATTATTTACCTTCATTTGAAGGGATGATGTGGAGCAATTTAGATAATCCGGATAAATCATTTACAAAAGAGCAACAACTTGCATTTAAAAGAGCAAGAATCGATGTAATCATTGTTAAAAAGGAAAGTGATCCAAATACAAAATATGAATTATTTCAAAGGCTAAATACAGGTGGATCGAAATTATCAGATCAAGAGGTAAGGAATTGTTTGATGATAATGACCAATAGAGATTTTTATGTATTTTTAGATTTATTGTCTAAAAACGAAGATTTTAATGAGTGTATAACAATAACTGATAGAAAAGAAGATGAGCAATTTAAGTTAGAATTGATTTTACGTCTTTTAATAGCAGTTAAAATGAATTTAGATGATACATCTAATTATAATGACTTGAAAGAACTAATAGATAGAGAGACTATCAAGCTTATTGAAAATTTTCAGATGCAAGATTATGAGAGTGTTAAAGATAAATTTAATAGAACCTTTAAATTATTGAATGAATTGCTTGGAGAGGATTCATTTAAAAAATATACAGATGAGAAGCATAAAGGAGCTTTTTTAGTGGCAGCTTTTCAAGGGATTGCATCGGGTGTTTATCTTAATATCGATTATGTAGAACACGTAGATTCTGATGTTATGATAGATAAAATCAGGAAATTTTATGATGAAGAAGTATATCTTGAAAGCACGAAAAAGGGAGCTAGAGCAGTACCTAGATTTAAAGATTTAACACTTTTGGGAAAAGAGTTTTTCAGCGATGAAGATTAAGGATTTATTTGATTTAGAGGAAAAAATAGATAATGAATTAGCGTGGAGAAAAAAAGAACTAACATCCATAAAAGTTGATGTTGAATTTTCTGAAAAAAAAGAAAAGAGTGAACAATCTAAGGCTATTCGCTCCGGAATTGCCATGCTGTATGCACATTGGGAGGGTGCTATTAAATCAATAGCTGAATATTATTTAATATATGTCTCAGGATTAAATCTAAAATACGGAGAACTTAAAAATAATTTTTTGGCAATTGCAATGAAGCATTCATTAAATAATTTTGAAGATTCAAAAAAAGCATCCATTCATAATAGACTAATAGATGATATCTATGCTAAGAAAAATGAAATATCTCAAATACCTTACAAAAATATTATTAAAACAGATAGTAATCTAAAAATGGATGTTTTTAAAGAAATTACAGCAACTATAGGTATAGATGATGCTCCATATATGTTGAAGGAAAAACTTGTTGATCAGAGGTTATTAGGAAATAGAAATAAAATTGCACATGGTGAAAGGTTAGAAACTTTAGATGGAATTGCTAATACCTCTGACTACATAGAACTCCATACAATGATTGTAAAATTAATAGATAATTTTGCTCAGGACATTAGAGAAGCAGCTAAAAGTGAAAAATACAAGTTTGTAGAATAAAAGTCCGGTAGGGGGTGCAGTTGGATAATCGACAAATTATGAGTGGTTTGATGTTCAGCTGTTGTCCGGTATAGGTGTATAAAACGAAAAAAGCATTTCTCTTTCCATCTCGGAGAAATGCTTTTTTGTACACTTGCTTCTTTAGGCGTAATGGTATTCTGTACGGCAGCTGATCCAGAAGGAAACTGTCACGAAACATGCCAGCAGCTTGGCGATGGAAACAGAAAGCCAGATACCGTCCGTGCCGAGCCACAGCGGAAGTGCTATAACGGCGATGATTTGAAAAACAACGGACTGGAGGAGAGAGATTACTGAAGAGATGAAACCGTTGTTCAGTGCCGTAAAAAATGCCGAACCGTACATGCAGAACCCGTTCAGGAGAAAAGAAAAGGAAAAGAATCGGAACCCCCGGACGGTGAGCGTGGCTAAAGTTTCATCATAGCCGACAAAAATATCCGCCAGTACGGGAGCGGCGAGGTATGCGGAGATCGTGAGGAAAAGACCGGCACCGGCAATGACGGTGAGGCTCTTTCGGAAAATGCTCTGCAGTTCATCATCGCGGCGGGCGCCGTAATTGTAGCTTACGATAGGCGCGGTCCCCATGGAGTAGCCGATGAAAATCGCTTCGAAGAAGAATGCCACATACATGATCACGCCGAAGGCGGCGACGCCGTCTGTTCCGGTGATGGTGATCAGCTGATAATTGTAGAGCATGGAAACGAAGGACATGGAAATATTTGTGAGCAGTTCCGAAGAGCCGTTTGTGCAGACCTTCCAAAGCGCAGTACCGTCCCATTCCGGTTTCATGAGCTGGAGAGAAGATGTATTTCTTTTAAGGAAGTAGATCAGAGGGAAAAGACCGCCTGCGTATTCGCAAAGCACTGTGGCAAGGCCGGCGCCTAAGAGGCCCCATTTGAAAACAAGAATGAAAAGGGTATCAAGACCGATATTCGTTACACCGGAAAGGATCGTCATACAAAGACCGAGAGAAGGTTTTCCGGCGGTGACCATGAACGATTGGAATACCCGCTGGAGGACAAACATGGGGAGAGAAAGAAGAAGTGTGCGGCCGTAAAAGACACTGCATGCAAGCACTTCTCCGGAGGCACCCATGGCGGAGGCAAGAAAGGGCATGAGGAAGTACCCCAGGGCGGAAAGAAAAAGACCCCCGGCGAGAGCGGAAAGGACGATAAGAGAAAAAAGACGGTTCGCTTTTTCCATTTGACCCTCACCCATGGTCTTTGCCACAAGGGCGCTGCCGCCGGCGCCGAACATAAAACCGACACAGGCGAAAACCATGATGGCGGGGAAGATCAGGTTGACCGCGGTGAATGCCGTCTTGCCCACATAGTTCGATACGAAAAATCCATCGGCCATGGTGTAGGTGGAAATAAAGATCATCATCACCACGGAGGGCAGGACGAAACGGAAAAGCTGTTCATAATTGAAACGGGAAGAAATGTCTATATGCATAAAGGCTCCTTAAAAAAGAAATGACAGTAGGCAGATTCCGGAGGTGAGCGGATATTGATGTCTGTATGCTGACGTTTTCTGAGAGCGTTTACTTAGAGTATAGTGGAATATAAATTTTAACGCAAAAACGGTTTCCGGATACAATTTTATCTGAAAACCGTTTCATATATTTGTTGGATGAGGGGACTATTTTTTGTTTTTTGATTTACTCTTTTTTGTTTTCTTTTCCTTTTTCAGTTTGAGTGCGTTATTGTTCAGCATGAAAACCGGTATTTCTTCTGTTGTTTCTTCTTCCGGCAGCGGAGGGATGTCTTCTTTTTTGCCGTCCTGAAGGAGAAGCTTTTTCAGGTTTTCCAATTCTTTTTCCTGCTCTTCTTTGTCGGCTTCCAGCTGGGCTATTTTGGCGTCTTGGGCTTCCCCTTTTTCTCTGGCGATTTCCACAGGATCGCCGCCGATTCCCCAGCTGTCCATGTCTACTTCTTCAATGGTGACGACCGTGGTCTTCGGATTTTTGTTCAATACGCGGGCGAGGAGTTCCGTGGCTCCTTTGATGAGTTCTGCTTTCTGCTCGGCAGTAGTGCCTTCACGTGTGATTTTGATGTTGATGTAGGGCATGGGATCCTCCTGTCTGCAAATGATTCAAATATTTCTTTCATTATACCATGACAGGAGGGTCTTTTTATTTGACACACAGGGAACCTTCCTGTAAAATTTAAAAGGGATATATAAAGTATCTTCGCCCCCGGTGGGGCTTTTTTTATGCATAAAAAAGCTCCATGCAGATGTATTCTGTGAAAAGGAGAGGCAATGAGCAGATTTTATGATGTGGTAGTTATCGGCGCCGGACCGGCGGGTATTTTTACCGCTCTTGAACTGGCGGATACCGGCGCGTCTGTCCTGATCCTTGAAAAGGGACTGGATATTCGTGAGCGGATAGCGCTGAATCGTGACAAGAATGCTCCGCCGAAAGACCGCAGGGCGAATATCGTTTGCGGCTGGGGCGGCGCGGGCGCGTTTTCTGATGGGAAGCTGACGCTTACTACGGATTACGGCGGCAATCTTGATGATTATATGAATAAAGGAGAGCTGGCCGGTTTAATTTCCTATGTGGATTCGGTGTACTGCAGGTACGGCGGCGCTGAAAGAAAGGTATACGGCGATGAGTTTGCCGAGGAAATACATGAACTGAAGCGGAAATCCGCCGCGGCGGATCTTATGTTTATCCCTGCCCGCATCCGCCATCTCGGTACGGATGTGAACAGTGTCATTCTCGCCAATATGCGCGATTCTCTTCCGTCCAATGTGACCGTTATTTCCAAAACAGCGGCGGACAGAATTCTTGCGGACAAAGACGGAACGGTTCTCGGTGTGGAAGCGGGCGGGGAGACGTATCGCTGCAAGTACCTTGTGGCGGCACCCGGCCGTGAAGGGGCGGAGTGGTTTATGAAAGAAGCCCATGCGCTCGGTTTGGAGACACAATCAAATGCGGTGGACATCGGTGTCCGTGTGGAATCTCCCGCAGAAGTGTATGAACCGATCACAAAGATCTGTTACGAATCGAAACTGGTGTATTTCTCCCGTTCCTTTGATGACCGGGTACGCACGTTCTGTATGAATCCTTACGGTTTCGTGGTGACGGAAAATAATGCGGGGCTCCAGACAGTGAACGGCCACTCTTTCGCCCATAAGAAGAGCGGAAATACGAATTTCGCCATTCTTGTTTCCAAACAATTTACCAGTCCCTTCAATGAACCCATTTCTTACGGGAAATATATCGCATCCCTGGCGAATATGCTTGGCGCGGGACCAATCGTCCAAAGGCTGGGTGATCTTCGTGACGGCCGCCGTTCTACGGTAGAAAGGATACGCCGCGGCCTTGTCCGCCCCACCATGCCGTCCGCGACGCCGGGAGATTTATCTTTAGTCTTGCCATACCGCTTTTTAAAGGATATCATGGAGATGTTCGAAGCGCTGGATCAGGTGGCGCCGGGAGCAAATTCCAGGCACACTCTTCTGTACGGCGTGGAAGTGAAATTTTATTCTTCCCGCATAGCGCTGACGAACCAGCTGGAAACGAAATTCAGAAACTTCTTCGCGATCGGCGACGGAGCCGGCATCACCAGAGGGCTTGTCCAGGCCTCGGCGGCCGGAGTGGTGGTGGGCAGAGAAATCTGTGCCAGGGAAGGAAAACCGAAAGGGGATATGTAAATGATTCCAAGGTACACAAGGCCGGAAATGGCAAAAATCTGGGATGAAAGAAATGAATGGCAGACCATGCTTGATGTGGAAATCGCCGCATGCGAAGCCAATGCGGAGCTGGGACGTATTCCTAAAGAAGCGGTGGAAGTGATCAAAGCGAAAGCGAATTTTGATGTGGAACGCATTCATGAAATTGATCGTGAAATTAATCACGATATCATCGCGTTCCTTTCTGCCGTCGGAGAATATGTGGGCGATGAAGCGAAGTACATCCATATGGGCATGACTTCTACCGATGTGAAAGACACGGCTCTCAATGTACAGATTAAGCAGGCGTCTGACGTGCTTATTGCCGGTCTGGAAAAACTGGCGGAAGTCCTGAAACGCCGGGCTGTGGAATTTAAATATACACCCACCATCGGCCGTACCCATGGCGTCCATGCTGAACCGACCACGTTCGGGTTGAAAATTCTCCTGTGGTACAGCGAAACTTTAAGAAATATCGAAAGAATGAAACGGGCCGCTTCTGAAATGGCGGTGGGTAAATTGTCCGGCGCTGTCGGTACTTATGCGGATATTGATCCGTATGTGGAAGAATACGTCTGCAAAAAAATGGGACTGACCCCGGAAATCGTAGCGACCCAGGTCGTACAGCGCGATCATCATGCGGAATACATTACCACCCTCGGCGTTATCGCGGGCACATTGGCACAGATCGCCCTGGAAGTCCGCCATTTGCAGAGAACGGAGGTAAGGGAAGCGGAAGAATATTTCAGTCCGAAGCAGAAAGGATCCTCCGCCATGCCCCATAAAAGAAATCCCGTCAAATCAGAACGGATCTGCGGCATGGCAAGACTCGTGCAGGGGTACGCCCTTCCCGCTTTTGAAAATATACCCCTTTGGCACGAACGGGATATTTCCCATTCCTCTGTGGAGCGTGTCATGATTCCTGACGCAACCACTGCATTGGATTATATTCTGGCACAGACGACCGATCTGGTAGATAAACTCCTTGTGTATCCGGAAAAAATGCTGGAAGATTTGAACATGACCGGCGGATTGATTTACAGTCCCCGCGTTCTGCTTGCCCTTGTGTCCAAAGGCGCTTACCGTGATACAGCATACCGATGGGTGCAGAGAAATGCCATGAAACGCTGGCTTGAGGGGGAAGATTTCTATGAAAACCTCTGCAAAGACGAAGATGTGAGAAAATATCTGTCTGAAGAAGAAATCAAAGAGTGCTTCGATTACAAACCCATGCTTGTCCATGTAGATGAAATATTTGCCCGGTTTGGCTTGTAAGAAGCAGAGGAAGGCATTTACCAGATTTCTGCCATCCTTTTTGCCTGAGGATAAGAGTAACACTCATGGCAAGAGGTCATTCTGAGTGTAGCGAAGAATCTATAGCTGTGATGAGGAGAATGGAAAACCGTGGGAGTCATGAGGGATAGCAGATTCATCGCTCTGTTTCATCGTTCTGTTTACCGGTTTCCCCGCACAGTATTCTTGCCCCGTTCAGAATGACGGGGGACGGTAAGACGTCATTCAGAGCGTTAGCGAAGAATCTATAGCCATGATGAGGAGAATGGAAAATCGTAGGAGTTAGGGGTGTAATAGATTCTTCACTCCGTTTTATCATTCTTTTATCGATTTCTCCGCACAGTATTCTTGCCCCGTTCAGAATGACGGGGGCGGTAAGGTGTCATTCAGAGCGTTAGCGAAGAATCTATTACCGTGATGAGGAAATGGAAGCCGGAGAGAAGCGATAAAGAAGTACCGTATTATTAAAAGGAAGGAAAATGTGTAATGGCAACAGCTATGGTCATTGGTGCCCAGTGGGGCGATGAGGGGAAAGGAAAGATTGTAGATTACCTGGCAGCGAAAGCGGACGTTGTTGTCCGTTCCCAGGGGGGGAACAACGCGGGACATACGGTTGTGACTGGCGGCAAAGCTTATCCGCTGCGCCTTATGCCGAGCGGCATTATGTATCCTGGCACCATCTGTGTCGTCGGCACGGGCGTCGTCATCGATCCGAAGAGTTTCCTTGAGGAAATGGAAAAGCTGGAGGCTCAGGGAATCAACGCGAAGCATCTCCAGATTTCCACCCGTGCGCAAGTCGTATTTCCCTACCATATCCGTTTGGACGAGGCAGAAGAAATGAGAAAAGGCAGCCGGAAGCTGGGGACGACGAAAAACGGGATCGGGCCGTGCTATGCGGACAAGATCAACCGCATCGGTATCCGTATGTGCGACCTTATGGATAAAGAAGTTTTTGCGGAGAAATTGAAATACAACGTGGAGCAAAAAAACATGCTTCTGGAAAAACTTTACGGAATGGAAGGTTTCGACTACGAGCAGATGCTGATTGATTATCTGGGATATGCGGAAAAGCTCCGCCCCTATGTGAAAGATACGAACTATACCGTCCAGACTCTGGTCAGGGAAGGAAAGAACGTTCTTTTTGAAGGCGCCCAGGCATCCATGCTCGACTGTGACAATGGCACCTATCCTTTCGTCACGTCTTCACATCCGACAGCAGGCGGTGCATGTATAGGCGCAGGCATCGGGCCGCACATGATGCAGAATATCTTCGGCGTGGTGAAAGCGTACAGCACCCGTGTCGGAGAAGGGCCGTTCCCGACAGAACAGGTGAATGAAATAGGCGACCGTATTCGGGACATTGCTCATGAATTCGGTACGGTGACCGGCCGTCCCCGCCGTGTAGGCTGGCTTGACGCCCGTGCCGTCCGTTACGCGGCGGCGCTGAACTCTTTCGATTATCTGGCGATTACCCGGCTGGATATCTTAGACGAGCTGGAAGAAATCAAAGTCTGTGTCGGCTATGAATATGAAGGAAAACTGGTTAAAGAATATCCGGCAGATCTGAAATTTCTTTCCAAAGTTACCCCGGTTTATAAAACCTACAAAGGATGGAAAGAAAAAATCAGCGCCATCCGTGACTACGACCGGCTTCCGGTGCTCTGCAAAGAATACCTGGCGGATATTTCTAAAGAAATCGGCGTCCCCATCGGCATCGTTTCCGTGGGGCCCAGCCGTGAAGAAACCATCGTAGTGAAAGATGTATTTTAAGAATAGAAAAGTAAGCATATAAAACAGAAAACGCGTGTCCTGAAATTGAAAAAACGGGAGACGCGTTTTGTATTTCTCAAAGAAAAAAGCTCCGTGAAGGGAGCCGGTTTGGAGCGGATGATGGGAATCGAACCCACGTATTTAGCTTGGGAAGCTAATGTTCTACCATTGAACTACACCCGCATATGAAATTGTACTTTACTATTGTAGATGATTTTATCGAATAAATCAAGATTTGCAGGAAAGAAAACCGGGCAAGGGGGAAGAACGGACTTTTCGGAGCGTTCCTGCGATTTACGTGGACATGTGAAAGATGATGGTTTATAATATCTTTTAACCATTAAAAGGTTATTTGTTTTTCTTTCGTCGGTACAGAGATAGGAGGTCAATGGAGCATAGCAGAACGGAAGGAATGTTTAGTTTGTTGTATTGTGTTTTGATGCAGTGGAGTGTTAGGAGGATTATTTATGGAAGAAGAACAGAAAAAAGTAAGCGGGGCTGCCGCATTGCCCAAGGTGGGATGGAAAGGAATGCTTGCTTTGGCTTTCGGTATCCTTTTCTTTGCCGGGGTTTTTGCCACGGTACAGGGGGCGGAATGGCTCAAAGCATTTGATTACAGTACGCTCATCGGTAAATTCGGTACGATGAAAGATCCGGCGAAAGCAACTTTTGTCGGTATGGGCGGGGTAAGCGCAAGAGGAGGATTTATTTTTGCCTTATCACTCATTCCTTCCGTTATGCTGGCCATCGGTGTTGTAGACGTGCTGGATCATTATGGCGCTCTTTCCGCGGCGCAGAAACTGATGACGCCGCTCTTTAAACCGCTGATGGATGTACCCGGCCTCGTCGGACTGGCTTTGATTACTGATCTGCAGAGTACCGATGCCGGCGCGGCTCTTACCAAAGAATTATATGATGACGGCCTTATTGATAAAAGAGAACAGACTATCATTGCAGCGTGGCAGTATTCCGGAGCGGGGACGATCAGTAATTACTTTGCTATTGCAGGTGCGCTTTTCGGATTTATTCTCTGCCCGATCATTGTCCCTGTTATCATCATTATGGTCATGAAATTTGTCGGTGCCATGATTTGCCGCTTTGCTCTTGATACTATTTATAAAGGAGATTTCAAAAATGACAACTGAAACGAGACCGGTACAAATAAAGCCTAATATTTTTGATATCTTCATCGGCGGTGCCAGAAAAGGCTGGAATCTGGCTACACAGAACCTTGTACCGAATATTTTGATGGCCTATGTCATCGCCTATATTTTAAATATTCTCGGTGTTATGGATTTCCTTGGATACTGGCTGGGACCCATCATGGGTATCTTCGGCCTGCCGGGACAGTCTTTCGTTATTCTTCTGACCACCTGGCTGTCCTGTTCTGCAGGGGTAGGTGTGGCAGCTTCTCTCTATGCGTCGGGCATCATCAATGGGGAACATGTGACGATTCTCATGCCTGCGCTGATCCTGATGGCTTCCCAGATCCAGTACATGGGCCGGCTCCTCGGCCTTGCCGATGTACCGAAAAAATATTGGCCCCTGCTTATGGTGATCAGTATTTTCAATGCATTCATCGGTATGTTTATCATGAAACTGCTTATGCCGTTCTTTAATTGATTGTCTTACGCAAGAGAAAAGGAGGAAATCATGGCAGATGTATTTACCCATTTTAACTATCTTCATACCATTCCTGAAATAGGGATGAAAGAATTTAAAACTTCCGCTTACGTGGCGGATGTGCTGAAACAGCTCGGTTATGAAGTAGAAACACAGATCGGCGGGGCGACAGGCGTCGTCGCGGTCTGTGACAGCGGTAAACCGGGACCTGTTCTCGGCCTTCGCGCGGACATGGATGCTCTTGGGACGAAAGACGGCGGCGCCGCCCACCTTTGCGGGCATGACGGACACATGGCCATGCTTCTCGCGGCGGCGGAAGAAATCATGAAAGAGAAGCTGGTCAGGAAAGGGAAACTGAAACTTCTTTTCCAGCCGGCGGAGGAAACGAGTGAAGGCGCTCTTTCCATGCTGAAAGGCGGTGCTGTTGACGATATTGAAATCCTCATCGGCATGCATGGTCGTCCCATCCAGGAGTGCCGTGTGGGAGAAGCGGCTCCCGCTTTGTATTACAGCGCTGCGACCCACGTGAAAATCGACATCACAGGCGTGCAGAGCCATGGGGCCCGCCCCTATCTCGGCACCAGCGCGCTTGACGCGGCATGCCTTGTTGTACAGTCAGCCAACGCTCTCCGCTTTAATTCCAATGTGGTGTACAATCTGAAAGCGACACAGATCCATGCGGACGCAGGTGTGGCAAATGCGGTTCCCGGTACGGCGACGATCACGTTCGACCTCCGCAGCCGGGATAATGATGTGATGGAACTAATGATTCAAAAACTGCGGGGTGCGGCGGAAAATGCAGCCGCTTCCATTGGCGCCAAAGCGGACTTCACCATCCTGCACCAGACACCGGCGTCCATTATCACACCTGAAATCACGGAAATCATCGGGGAAGTGATTACATCCGAATTGGGTGAAAAAGCCTGCATCCCTCCGATCGTCACCGCGGGAGGAGAAGACTTCTTCTGGTATCCGAAAATGAAACCGGAATTGAAAACGGGATTCATTGCATTGGGCGAAGATGCGGAACCGGGACTTCATGATCCCGCCATGCACTTCAACCATGACGCCCTTCCCTATGGAGTGAAAATTCATAAAGGCCTCGTGAAGAAATTCCTTGGCTGACGGATTTCCCATATAAAAGACCCGTGCTGTATCTATCTGCAGATATGGCGCGGGCCTTTTATATTGCTGCCGAAAGGGTTGTATTCGCAGAATGCCTAAGCCGGTTTCTTTTTTTATGTGCTGCATACCATGTTTTCTCCGGAAGAGGAAGATGGAAGTGCTATAAGAGGAATAACAGGAAAATGTGTGGGCCGCGTATTCCATGCAGCATCTGCCTGCGGTTTAACAGGACGGAAGGATGGGGTATAATGAGTTAAATGATATATGTTATCAATTGAGGAGGGGTTATGAAAATTGATTTAAGCGGCGTTTCTGAAACGCTTCTGGTTACGTTGTATATGCGTGCCAAGGATGCGAAAAGCAACCATCCTTTTCTGAATGATCGGAAAGCGGCGGAAATAATCAGCTGTATGGATTATGATTTTTCCGCTTTTGACCGGGTATGGATGTCATATTATGGAGTATTGGCACGGGCAAAGCTGATGGACCGTGAGGTAAGGCGGTTTATGGCGGATAACCCGGGATGTGTGGTGGTATCTGTGGGCTGCGGGCTGGATACCCGGTTTGACCGCGTAGATGACGGGCAGGTGCGTTGGTATGATTTGGACGTGCCGGAGGTGATTGATCTGAGACAGCAGTTCCTTGCGGAATCGGAGCGTGTAACCTGTATTTCCGGGTCGGCGTTTGATCCGTCATGGACGGAAAAAGTGGAACGCGAGGGCCGCAGGCTGCTTATCCTTTCAGAAGGCGTGATGATGTACTGGGAGGAAGCGGAAGTACAAAAATTCCTTTCGATTCTGGCAGAAGGGTTCGATGAGCTGGAGGCGCATTTCGACCTTCTGTATAAAGGACTCGTGCACCGGTCGTCCCGCCATGACGTATTGAAACGTATGCAGGCGGAGTTTAAATGGGGTGTGACGGACGGCAGCGAAGTGGTACGGCTGGCGCCGGCATGGAAACAGCTGGACTGTATCAATTTCACTGATGAGATGAGGCATATGCTGCCGGGGTGGAAAAAGCTGCTTGTTCCTTTTTTCTATCTCACCAATAACCGTCTGGGAAAGTATGCGTACAGGAAGTATACGGACTGATTTTGTAAAAGAGACTTCATTCCGGTGTGTATCCTCTATTGTGCAAACAGCGGGAGGGGAGCGATAGAATACACAATGATAGGGATAAAAGAAAAGGTTTCAGGTATAAATTTTTCTTTAAAATATGCATTCTGTCGAATTAGAAAAACTGTTGATTTTGATATACAATAAAGAAAAGTATTTTGCATTTATTTCTTATTTTTGTACCTGAGGAGGTGTCTTTTATGAACAAATGGGTAAGTGTCGTTTTATGTATCTGCGGTCTCGGATTGGGCGGTATGATGCTGACTGGTGATTCCGACGGCGGACGGGTGCTCATTGAAAATGCGCCTTATATCACGGACGGGAAGATCAATCCCAATCATGAGGGTAAGGTGGTCATTGTCGCGGGCAAGATGGCGACGGAAGAACCGGCAGCTGATGAAGAACTGGGTATTTCCTTTGATTCTCCCATACTCAAGAGGAATGTGCATGTGATGGTGGAGAAGGGAAGCGGAAGTGACATAAAGAGAAGCTGGGAAAGCATGGCAAGCTCCAATATCGCCCGAATGTATAAGAGCGCCCCGCCTGTCATCACCTTTTACGGCGTGGTGAAAGCAGGCGATTTTATTCTGGATAAGACACTTCTGAAAAAATTTGCCGCCGGTGTGAACGTAAATTCGCTTCCCCGGACAGTTTCCTATAAAGGAACCCCTCTTTATCATGAAACAGAATCCGGGATCCACTATCTTACGAATCGGGAACAAAGCCTGGTCTTCCCCCATCTGGACGGTGATTACAGAATCTCCTATACGAAGTCTTCTTTAGAAGAGAACCAGGAGAAAACTTTGGTGGGAATTCAAAAAGGGAACAGGCTTCTGGGTGAAGGAACGGTGGACGGTATCGAATTTTTCGGACAGGAGTGGAATGGTATTCTGACCAGGGAGAATATTTTAAAGAATAATGACAATTTTGATTTCGTTCTTACCGTTTTAGGTTATGTGCTTTCCGTGGCGCTTATCGCAGGCGGTATATATTCTTTTAAAAAGTCTTAAGTAAAAGGAACCTTAGTGGGAAAGCTGCCTGTTACTTCATTTTTAACAGAGTGATAGATTCGTTTTGGAAAGGACGGGTGCGGCTATGCTGCTTATGGGTGTGAAAGAAGAAAATGGATGGCTTTGTTCTCAATGGAATCTGACTTATGGGACAGGCTGGACAGAAATCACTAAAGCGGTGAAAACGGCGTATCCCTATTATGAGAATGTGGAAGTCCTGGTAGACAACATAAAAGTTGATCTGCAGTCGGCGGAAGATGTGCTGTGTCTGGAAGAGGGCGGGGATATGGTTATCCGAGGGACTTCCACAGTCATCAAAGTGCCGATGATGGTCAAGTTTTACAATCAGCTGCAGATGGTGGATGTATGGGTGGCGTGTGCCACAGATGAATTTAAAGAAGCGGATTATAAATCTTTCAACTTGTCTATGGGGCAATATATGGACAGCATGGAACTTGCCATGTATTGCTGATTGGCGGGGCGCTGCAATAATGGGAAGTCAGATGTTCTTCCGCCTGTCTGAAAGGAGAATGTATGGACAGCGGCATGTATACGGAAAGGGAAGTGCAATGCCTGAAAGAAGGTATGGGTGCCGTCCGGTCGGTGTTGTCAGGGACGGATACGGAAGCGAAACGGCGTTTGCTTTTTTATCTTGACTGGTATGTGGATCCCTATTACAGGCAGGATATTTCGGACATAAAAAATGATTTAAAGGAAATGCTGGAAAAGGTTGTGGTTTCTCCTAATGAAGAGGATGTCATTGATGAAGCCCTGCATCTCCTGGAAGGATATACGGATCCGCCGTATCCGATACTGGCGGCGTACTTGGGGAACTTAAGTGAAAAACATAAACCGAAAGCGCTTTATCTGCTGCAGGGGGCAGTATAGAGCGTTTTCGGAAAAACAGGAAAAACAGCAGAAATCAAACATGGAAAGCATGAAGCGGCATTTCTGCTGTATGGCATAATTTAGAAAGATGAATCCGATGTCCGTGTATTTGCGGATGTTGAAGAAATTCTTGCTGATGAATTACAGGTGCATAGGCCGATACGGATAGAAAGGCGCCGTTGATACGGGTCGGCGCTTTCATAAAAATGGAGAGGACGGCATGGATAAGGAAGAGTTTTGCAGTGCCTATATAACATGGTTTCCTGAAAATGAAGGAAAATACAGGGAGCATAAAAAAGAATTTCCTCATATTCTACTCCATGTATTCTCTGTATTCGCCATAAATATCCCTATGGCAGAGGCCTATACAAGCAAAGACCATGCGGAGTTTGAAAAATTTTGCTCTTTTATTGAGTATGTGTGGAGAAAAGCGGATGATGAAGTGCTGAATGTACTTGATACCACGGTGCTGGAAGGGATATCTGAAAATCTGCCGATGTGGACTGCTTTCGGGAATTGCATTCATGAAGATTTCCGGACTTACATCAATACCGTCCTGATCAGGCAGAATGTCATGATGTCTGATGTGCCGCCGCTTTGTTAATCGGCCCGATAAGGATGGAATATACTGCGGGAAGACAGTAAGGAATCCTGCTTATGTACACATCTGCGGGTTTCTTTCCGCTGCATTCTTCTAATGATTTGCAAAATAGGATAAAATAAAGAATAATAGATCAAATCCCGATCAGGGGGAGATGTATTATTTAAATATTTAAACAGGTAAGACAGAAAGGAATATATATGGATCAGAAATTTGATACGATTGTCATCGGTTTCGGCAAGGCGGGAAAGACGCTGGCGGCGAAACTGGCAAAGCAGGGCGAAAAAGTGGCGCTGATTGAAAAGGATGCCCGTATGTACGGCGGTACATGCATCAATGTGGGCTGCATTCCCTCCAAGCGTCTGGTGCTGGAGGCGGAGCGGGCGCCTGCCCATGATTTTGAAGTGCAGAGTGAGTATTATCATGTGGCGGTGCAGGAGAAAAAGAAACTGACAACAGCACTCCGTATGGCCAATTATAATAAGCTTATTGATGCCGGTGTGCAGGTCATCAACGGCACGGCTTCTTTCCTTGACGGAAAAACGATCGGGGTAAAAGGCGCGCACGGTACGATGCAGACGCTTTCCGCATCCAAATTGATTATCAATACCGGCGGGCGTCCGATAATTCCTGCTGTACCCGGTGTGGAAAATAACCGTTTGGTGTTCACGTCTGAAACCATGATGGAGAATGAAACACTGCCCCGCCGGTTGACGATTATCGGCGGCGGATATATAGGACTGGAATTTGCTTCCATGTATGCCCGTTTCGGAAGCAAAGTGACGATCCTCCAGAACGGTTCTGTATTTCTGCCGAAAGAAGACCGGGATATGGCGGAAGCGGTTGAAAATGTATTGAAATCTTATGGCGTGTCCGTCATTACGGGAGCCGGTCTGAAGGAAATCAAAGAAGGGACGGCGGTTTATACAAAGAACGGAGAGGAAGATACGCTGGACGGCGATGCCATTCTTCTCGCCACGGGACGCGGGCCGAATACGGAAGGTCTTCATGCGGAACGGGCCGGTGTGGAATTGACAAAGCGGGGCGCCGTCGTTACCGATAAGCATCTGCGGACAACCGCGGAAAATATCTGGGCGGCCGGCGATGTGTGCGGCAATCTGCAGTTCACCTATATTTCTCTGGATGACAGCCGCATTATTCTTTCCGATATGCAGGGTGATGGAAGCCGTACGACAGAGAACCGTGGTGCTTTCGCTTACTCTGTCTTCATGGAGCCGTCTTTTTCCCGTGCAGGCCTGTCGGAGAAAGAAGCGGCGGATAAAGGGCTGAATTACCGTGTGGTGCGGATGAATACCGATATGATTCCGAAAGCGAAAGTTCTCCGCAAGACGACGGGGATGCTGAAGGCGGTCATTGATAAAGACAGTGGGAAGATTTTCGGTGTGGCACTTTTCTGTCCCGAATCTTACGAAATTATCAATATGGTGAAGTTAGCGATGGATCATGATTTGGATTACACGGTGCTCCGTGATTTTATCTACACGCATCCCACCATGTCCGAAGGGCTGAATGATTTGTTTGCCTTATAAAAACGGATAACGGCTGGCGGAAACCGGAAAACGAGAAGGCGGATAAATCTATCCGGAGTCCGGAAAAAGCCTGACAATAAGGACAGCATATCTTATTTATGAGATGTGCTGTTTTTTATTTTTACCCAATGGAGTATGTGATAAGAAAACGGAAATCAGAAAACAGAAATCAGAAATCAGAAATCAGATATCGAGGCTGTGGGCTGTCATCTGCCTGAGAGTGAGTGATCCACGGCTGCCCGCAGTTTTTTTATTTCCCCAGACGGGAGCGTTCCGGAATATGCTTGGGAATGATCCTTTATGTGTTTTCTGCCCATGCATTGAAAGATGAAATGAAAGCTGATAGTATATGTGTACTGTTTATGTCGGAAGAGGGGATAGGATTGGAGCAGAAACGGGAAAGCGGGGCATGGAAGGCTTTTCAGGAAGCGTTTCCTTACACGGTTCCTATTTTCGCAGGATTCTGATTCGTAGCGTTTTCTTATGGGATTTATATGCATTCCATGGGGTTCGGCTTTCTTTATCCTGCCCTTATGGTGGCATTCATTTTCGGCGGTTCACTGGAGTTCGTCGTAGTGACAATGCTTATGAGTCCGTTTGCCCCGCTGGATGCCTTTGTTATGGCGCTGATGGTGCAGTCCCGCCATTTATTTTACGGTATTTCCATGCTCGAGAAATATGAAAACATGGGGTGGAAGAAACCGTTTCTCATGTTTTGGATGTGCGATGAAACATTTGCTTTGAATTACACGGCCACAGTGCCGCGTGATGTGGATCGGGGCTGGTTCATGCTCTGGGTATCCTTCCTGAATTATTTCTATTGGGTCAGCGGCGCTACGGTAGGCGGACTTTTGGGATCGCTGACAACGTTTGATACGAAGGGGCTCAGTTTTGTGATGACCGCGCTTTTTGTTGTTATTTTTCTGGAACAGTTTTTACGGGAGAAAAAACATTATACCGCAATGATCGGCGGCGTGTCGGCAGTGGGGTGTCTGGCTGTTTTCGGCGCGGAGTCGTTTATACTTCCGGCCATGGGTCTGATCCTGGCGGCGATTACGCTTTTGCGGAAGCCGATTGAGAAAGCAGGGGGATTTTTATGACGGAAATGCCTTTATATGAACAGGTTCTCACGATTGCTGTCTGCGTTCTGGCAACAATGGCAACACGGATGGTTCCTTTTTTTCTTTTCCGGCCCGGGAAAACTCTGCCCGCTTATATCCAATACCTTGGGAAGGCGCTGCCCTCGGCGGTATTTGCCCTTCTTGTGGTGTATTCGCTGAAGGACATTCATTTCTTTTCGGGAAATCATGGTGTACCGGAGGCGCTGTCTCTTGCGGTGACGGTTGCGGTGCATGTGTGGAGGCGGAACATGCTTTTTTCCATGGCGGCAGGTACGGCATGCTGCATGGCGCTGACAAGGGTTTTATAGAAAGCGGTAAATATGGAAAACAGGGGAAATATTTCCTCAGCTTTTTGAATCTCTTCCTTTGGAACTTATTCATTTGTACGCCTGCAATGATTTGCTTTATAATCATAGGGAGGCAGCCATAAATACTTTGAGAGTTTAAAACACTCCAAGAAGCATGAAAACAGCAATGAACAAGGAGATAAAAGCAATGTCCGGTTCAACGGATAAGATATTACAGGCGCTTGAGGCGGAACAAATCCGCCGCCTGAACCTTACAAAAGAAGATTTACAAAAATCATACCGTAAATTGGCGGAACAGAATTTTCCTGACGATCAAAGAATCCGATTTATTGCTGATTTAGGAGCCTGTAAAGACGCGGCATATCATTATCGGCTTATTTGTAAAGACTGGGAAGAAGATAAAAAGCTGCATTTAGAAAGCAGCTTTGATCAACATGGAAGAGAAGGCCTTGCGTTTTTATTTGAACAGCTGGATACAGTCAGGGATGAAAAGTTAAAGATATTGACCGCGTTTCTCATAGCGGAAACTCTTTCCAAGTTGAAGCATAGAGATTTTTATGTATCATTCTGCAATCGGCTTATTCCTGTTCTTGTTTCACTTATTGATACAAATGAAAATATTCTTCGCCGTAAAATTATCATCGCTTTCGGGTGGATAGGCTCATCAAAAGAAATTGATATCTTAACAAGACAAATATCCAGGGATAAAGATGCCCTTTGCCGGGCATGGTCTGCAGCAAGTCTTATGCAGATGTCATTTCATAGAGTGGAACGGGAAATGCTGCGGGCGAAAACAAAAGAAGTATTTGTTCAAGCCATTACAGAAGAGAAAGACTTATATGCCTGCGGAATGATGATAGAAGCAGCGCAAACATTGTTCAGCAAAAAATGGATATCTTCAACTGCTGTAGAAAATATGGAGCCTGAAAAGATAGAGAAAGCAAGACAGTCTGCCATCAGGTTTTTGAGCAAGTGTTAAATAAAAAATATAGGAATGCAGGAAACAGTCAATCAAAAATAATGGTTTACTGTTTTTTGCTGTTCAAAAGTGGAAAGCGTGTCAAATGAAGAATACCAATAAATCAAAACGGTACCTGATAAACGCTTCGTACGGCGCATGTGCGGAAGCGGAACAGGTTTTTCGTAACGGCGGGGACAGCATACTGCATGGCGCTGACGTGTTTATTGTAGAAACCGGCAGCAAGGGCGGAAAGGATGTTTTACCCAGTACGGATCTCTATGCGGCTGCAGTGCGGGGAACCGGAGGATTGATAAGGATAAGGAGGTAAAGTATAATAAACGGGAATGCTTTACGGGTGTGGAGTATTATCTTTACATGTAAGGAGGAACGCAGGGTTGTCTTTTTTTTCGAAATTATTGAAAGTAATAAGCCATAAGAAATATCAAAAAAATCCGTTAGGAAAGAAACTTTCTCCTTTGCAGCAGTCTGTTTTGAATATAGGTGCTGTGAATGCGGAGCAGACTATGTATTACTGTGATTCATTGGAAACCGGCTCTGAGAAAGAGGAAATTAGAAATAATTTAGCGGCTTACTATGATATTATTGATGAAGAAAGCGCTTTACATACGCTGGAATGGCTGCTGGAACGAGGACACCGCGTATACTTTGATGCGATTAAGTTGTTTTCTGCCGGCATATCGCCGTCTATTACCGATGAAATCCTGACATCGGATGAACAACTTGACACACCCCGTTATATGAAGAATATAAAGGAGATGATAGAATCCCTGACAGAAAAAGGATATATCAGGTCCCAGGCGGATTTACGGGATCAATCTGTTCTTGCGTGGGACATGGGGCGGCTGGTGCTGATCGCGCGCTGCTGCTTTGAATGCGGATATATTACGGAAGAAAAAGCATGGTGTTATATGGAAGAAGCACATAAGAAGTGCTGCGCAGTGTATGGCGACTGGAAAGAGTTTGCGGCAGGATATGTGATCGGCAGGTGCATGTGGGGCGGTATGAAACAGATGCCCGGCGGAATCATGGGGATCGCAGAAGGACTGCTCCGCGATCCGGAAAGTCCCTGGCAAAAAGTACAGTTGCATGTATTTGAAATGTAAAGGAGAGTATTTATGGGTATGGAAATAGCATTGATACCGGCAGCTATGTTTATCGTGGGTATAGGCATGATGATTTACATGAAGAAAAAGAGGGACAGCCTGGCGCCGGGATATGCACAGCAGGAAATGAAGAGGTTCGTGAAAGAAATGGTGCCGCAGCTGTCTGAGGAAGAATTTCATGTGATTGACTGCCCCTGGAATGCGGAGCATCATTTGGTGATCGCTTATACGGACGAAAGTATTTTCTTTATCCCCGCCCTTCCCAATCCTATGACGATGAAAATTATGAAGTACAGCGGGGAACGTGGAGCCGGACTGGGCAGTCTGGTCAGCCATACCATTCTTGGCAGTGATTCAGCGGACGGCGTGGAAATGGTGCCGGCCAGTGCCGTTTCCGGAGTGGAAATTGATGAAAGTGCAAGAGAGGTTCGCATTGCTGTCGGAGACGAAGTGAAAAAGTATCACTTCAAGGAGAAGGATTGTTTTGGAGGAGACCACGCGGAATCGCTCCGTGCTTTCTTCCGCTTCCTGCGCGGCATAAGGGCGTGATCCTGACATAAATCCTGACATAAAAAGGAATACCGATAAAAGGACCGGATTTCATGACAGAGGAGTCCGATCCTTTTTGTATGCTCCTTTCAGCTTGCCGGGGTATGACCGGATGTTCACGGCTGCGGACGGAAGCGGCTGCCGGCAGGGAGAAAATATTTCCCTGATGGTGTTTTCCTATTGTTCAGAGGGCTTGAAATGTGTTATCATACGCAATAAGCTATTAAGGACAAATCTTTTCCAAGGCGGAAGAGAAGTTCTTTTTCTGATTCGTCCGTCGGGGACGGTTCATGTGGAAGGAATGGAGGGAGCATTATGGCAATTAAGAAGAGAATGGTAGGAATTGTCGGCGTAGGACATGTAGGTGCCCATGTAGCGTTTAATTTGGGGATGATGGGGATTGCCGATGAAGTGCTTCTCTGTGATTTGAAAGAAAGCAAAGTGACAAGCGAGGTACAGGATCTGAATGATGCGGTTATGTACATGCCGAATCATGTTGTCTACAAGGCGTCCGATTATGCGGGACTGAAGGACTGCGACGTCATCGTGAATGCTGTAGGCGATATCACGCTTTGCGCTTCCGGCAGCCGCGACGGGGAATTGGAAAACAGTGTGAAACAGGTGGCCGATTATGTCCCGAAGGTTATGGCCGGAGGATTCCACGGACTTTTTGTGAGCATTACGAATCCCTGTGATGTGGTGGCGAATCTGATTGCCCGTAAGAGCGGCCTGCCGAAGGGGCATGTCATGGGTACAGGGACGCTTCTCGATTCTTCCCGCCTGATTCATGCGATATCGGAACAAACGGGCCTTGATTCCCGCGGCTTTACGGCGTTCATGCTTGGAGAGCACGGAAATTCCCAGATTGTTCCCTGGTCGCAGATAACTTTTTACGGCAAACCTCTGTCGGAAATGGAAAGTGATCCGAAGTTCCGGTTTGATAAAGAGGAAGTACAGGAGCGTACCATTAAAGGCGGATGGGTGACTTATTCCGGCAAGCAGTGTACGGAGTACGGCATTGCTTCGGCGGGAGCGACTTTGGTCCGCACGATTCTTCATGATGAAAAGCGTATTCTTCCCTGCTCGGCTCCGCTGGACGGCGAATACGGCGAGTTCGGCATTTTCTGCGGCGTGCCGGCTGTTATCGGCGCGAACGGCGTGGAAAAGGTGATGGAATACAATCTGACGGAAGAGGAGCTGGCCCGTTTCAAGGCGTGCTGCGCGACAATCCGCGCGAATATCGCCAAGGGCGACGCGATTTTGGAAGAATAAGAAAATGAAAGGCTGTGATGGAGATGTCACGGCCTTTTTTGCCGGCGCAGGCGTTTTATTTCTGTAATCGGTGGTTTTCTATTGAAATGTACATCGGCGCTGAGTACAATAAAAATATATATGCGCTTTTCATCTGAAAGAATGCAATCGACACATAGGGGGAGTTGCTTATGAGAAAAATCCGGAAGGTCCTGGTGGCCAACAGAGGCGAGATCGCCATCCGTGTATTCCGTGCCTGCAATGAGCTGGGCATCAGGACGGTGGCTGTTTATTCCAAAGAAGATGTACTGTCTCTTCACCGGAACCGTGCTGACGAAGCGTACCTGGTGGGAGAAGGGGATAAACCGATCGATGCTTACCTGGATATAGAGGATATCATCCGTATCTGTAAGGAGCATCATGTGGACGCAGTTCATCCCGGTTACGGATTCCTTGCGGAAAATGCGGAGCTGGCGAAACGCTGTGAAGAGGAAGGCATTATTTTCATCGGGCCGCGTGTGGAACATCTGATCATGTTCGGCGATAAAGTGAATGCCCGTATCCAGGCAGAAAAAGCACAGATCCCCATGATTCCCGGCACAAACGGTGCGGTGGAAAGCTTTGATGAGGTCAAAGCGTTTGCCGAGGAATACGGTTTCCCCGTCATGATCAAAGCGGTCAACGGCGGCGGCGGGCGCGGCATGCGGAATGTGGACCGCATGGAAGATCTGGAGGAAGCGTATCACCGTGCGAAATCGGAAGCGAAAATGGCTTTCGGCAGCGACGAAGTGTATGTGGAAAAATGTATCATGAATCCGAAGCATATCGAGGTACAGATCCTCGGTGATGAAGCGGGACATGTCATTCATCTGTTTGAACGTGACTGCTCTATCCAGCGCCGCCATCAGAAAGTGATTGAAATGGCGCCTGCCTGGTCGCTTCCGCAGAAGCTGCGCGAAGATATCTGCAGTGCCGCCGTCAAATTGATGAAGAATGTCAATTACCTCAATGCGGGGACGGTGGAGTTCCTTGTGGATCAGGATGAAGAGCATTTCTATTTCATTGAAGTGAATCCCCGTGTGCAGGTGGAACATACGGTAACAGAAATGATTACCGATGTGGATATCGTGAAGACACAGATTCTCATTGCCGAAGGCTATTCGGTGGATAGTCCGGAGGTGGCTATCGGTCTGCAGCCGGCGATCTGGTTCAAGGGTGTGGCGATCCAGTGCCGCATCACGACGGAGGATCCGCAGAACGGTTTCATGCCAGACACGGGCAAGATTATCGCCTACCGTTCTGGCGGCGGCCCCGGTATCCGTCTGGACGCTGGTACGGCGTATACGGGAGCGGTGATTACTCCTTACTATGATTCACTCCTGGTCAAGGTGACGGCCCATGCGCTCCATGCGAAAGACACAGTGCACAGAATGCTCCGCTGCCTTGATGAATTCCGTATCAGCGGTGTGAAGACAAATATATATTTCCTTCAGAATATGCTCCGCACGAAGGATTTCCAGGAAGGTCTCTGTGATGTCAATTACATCGACCGCCATCCGCAGCTTCTGGATGAACCTGAAGCAATCAGCGACCGCGGTACGAAGCTGCTCCGCTATATCGGAGATATCACCGTCAACGGCTATGCCGGGGCGGGTGCGAAGGAAAAACCCGATTTCGCTCCGGCAGCGCCTCTTTCGGCAGAGGGGGAAACAGTACCCCGCGGTACAAGGCAGATGCTGGAAGAATGGGGACCTGAAAAATTTTCCAAATGGGTCATGGATCAGAAAGAACTGATGATCATGGACACGACATATCGTGATGCCCACCAGTCGCTTTTGGCGACCCGTGTGAGGACACACGATATCATGAACGCGATCCGTTACACCGCATGTCATGTGCCGCAGCTCTTCTCTTTTGAAAACTGGGGCGGCGCGACATTTGATGTGGCTTATCGTTTCCTTGATGAAAGTCCCTGGGAACGGCTTCGCCGGATGCGTGAAGCGGCGCCGAATATCCTTTTCCAGATGCTCACCCGCGGCGCGAATACGGTGGGATATACGAATTATCCTGAAAATGTGGTCCGCCATTTCATTGATGAAGCGGCAGACAACGGGATTGACGTGTTCCGTATATTCGACTGTCTGAACCAGCTGAGCCACATGACGATTTCCATTGATGAAGTCCGCAAGAAGGGCAAACTGGCAGAAGCGTGCTTCTGCTATACCGGGGACATCATGGATCCGAAGCGGCAGAAATATTCTTTGAAATATTACACGGATCTGGCAAAAGAAATGCAGAATGCCGGCGCCAATCTGATCGCTGTCAAGGATATGGCGGGGCTTCTGAAACCGGAAGCCGCATATGCTCTCGTGGCCGCGTTAAAAGATGCCGTCGATCTTCCGATCCATCTCCACAGCCATGAAGGCGGCGGGCTGACGCTGTACAGCTATGCAAAGGCGGCGGAAGCCGGCGTGGATATTGTCGATGTGGCGACAGGCGCGCTTTCAAACGGTACGAGCCAGCCGTCCATGACGGCGCTGTACTATGCGCTCCAGAACAATCCCCGCCAGCCGAAACTGGATATCGAAGCCTTGGAAACGATTGACCGCTACTGGCAGGGCATCCGTCCTTACTACGCGGGGGTGGACAGCCGGATGGCAAGTCCGAATACCACGCTTTTCCAGCATGAAATGCCGGGAGGACAGTTCTCCAATCTCCGCCAGCAGGCGACTGCGGTGGGACTGGGAGACCGCTGGCCGGAAGTCTGCCGCATGTATGCCAGAGTGAATATGATGTTCGGCGATATTATCAAAGTAACGCCGTCGTCCAAAGTGGTCGGTGATATGACACTCTTCATGGTGCAGAACCATCTGACGGAAGAAGATATTTATGCGAAGGGGGCGGCCCTTGATTTCCCGCAGTCTGTGGTTGATTTCTTTGATGGGAAACTGGGCGTTCCTTACGGCGGATTCCCTGAAAAGCTGCAGAAGATTATTTTGCGCGGGGAGGAACCCCATCTGGAATCTCATCCGCAGGATGTGGACTTCGCCGCGGTGAAAGCAGAAATGAAGAGCAGGCATATGTCCACGCGGGAAGAAGATATTTCCTCTTACTGTATTTATCCGAAAGTTTTCAGTGATTATATGGACCGCTATCATCAGTATGGCGACCTGTCCGTCCTGGATACGCCGACGTTCTTCTTTGGCATGAGACCGGGCGAGGAAATCCGAGTGAATATAGAAGAAGGAAAGATGCTCCTTATTCGTCTTGACGGAATCACGAAACCTGACGGAGAAGGAAACCGCCGTATCCAGTTTGAGCTGAACGGCATGCCCCGTGAGATTAAAATTCATGACAGGCATGTGGCGGAGTCCGCAGTGACCGCAAGGAAAGCGGATAAGGATATTCCCGGCGAGGTAGGGGCGACCCTGTCCGGTTCCGTCGTGAAAGTGCTTGCGGAAAAAGGCGGGCATGTGAAGAAGGGCGAGCCGGTGATTGTCACAGAAGCCATGAAGATGGAAACGACGATCACTTCTCCTGTGGACGGCATTGTAAGTGAGATTCATGTGAAGGCAGGGAGCCGTATCGAATCAGGCGATCTCCTCATGGTGATTGAATAAGAGGTGAAGCGGAGATAGAAATACAAAAGGGTTCTTTCCTGACGGAGAGAGCCCTTTCTGCGTGGGGATTCAGAAAAAGATGGGAAAAGGAGGGGAAGTTTCCTGAAAGCGGTGATATAATACGAATGGAGTATTTCAGGAAGAATCCTGAAAAAGAAAGTTTAACAGGCGGATGCCTGGGAAAGGAGCGGATGATGAAATTTTATCGCTGTAAAAAGTGCGGCAAAGCAGTCGCTGTTCTTGGAGAGAGCGGGGAAGACATGTTCTGCAGGAATGCGGAGATTGAAGAATTGATTCCCAATACCACAGATGCTGCCGGGGAAAAGCATGTTCCCGTTATCACGAAAGACGGATCGAAAGTGCATGTGGCAGTCGGCGCTGTAGAGCATCCCATGCTGGAAAGCCACTATATCACCTGGATTGTTCTGGAAACGAAGAACGGAAGCCAGCAGGTGGATTTGAAACCGGGCATGAAACCGGTGGCTGATTTTGTTCTTGCCGAAGGGGATGAAGTTGTAGCGGCGTATGAGTATTGCAATTTGCACGGACTGTGGAGAGGAGAATAAGGATGAAGAAGTATGTATGCAAAGTTTGCGGATGGATTTATGATGAGGCTTTAGGCGATCCGGATAATGGAATTGCCCCGGGAACCAAGTGGGAAGATCTGCCCGATGATTTCAAGTGCCCGCTCTGCGGTGTCGGGAAAGACGACTTTGAGATCATGGAAGACTGATCGGTGACGGACAAACTGCAGGAAATGAAAACTCCTTCTCTGGCAGAGGGAGTTTTTTTATGGATCATTTCTTAAGCGTTCATAGAGGAACGGGTTTTGTTGCAATAGAGAGAATTAAATGATAGAATAAATCGGTAGCATATTTTACAGGGAAAAGCAAGAGGAAAATATTAAAATAAAATATTTCGATAGCAAATAAGTTTTTATCTATAACTAAAATATTTTTATAGAAAGATATAGAGAAAACATTTTAGGTGAAAATGAATTTATATTGCAGAATGTTTTTCGCTCGTGTAAAATTATGTTTTACAGTCTCTATTTATATATAGTGAGAAGGCTCGCGGAGAAAAGAGGAGCCCGGCTCAAATCGGGAACACTGATGAAGTACAGGATATTTTGTGGCTTAATCGGTGTTTCCTTGGCCTTGTCCTCTTTTCATCCCTGTTCCCATGTGTTGGAAATTCAGATTTTATATGGAAGGAAAGGGTGAGGCGTGGAATGCCTAACAGCAAAATGTTCAGACCCGTCCAGGTAGGTACTAAGAAAAGATATACCTACGCCAGATCTCAGGAAGTTCTGGGGATGCCCCATCTGCTCGATTTGCAGACCAAATCTTACGAATGGTTCTGTAAAGAAGGGCTGAGGGATGTATTTGCGGATATTTCTCCTATCGAGGATAGTGCTCATAAATGGGCGCTGCATTTCGGCGAATACTATTTCAAGAAAGAAAAGTACAGCATCGATGAATGCAAGACGAGAGATGCTACTTATTCCGCTCCGCTGCAGGTCAAAGTCCAGCTCGTCAATAAGGAAACCGGCGAAATCAAGGAGCATGATCTTTTCATGGGCGATTTCCCGATTATGACGGACACGGGCACATTTATTATCAATGGCGCCGAACGTGTTATTGTTTCCCAGCTTGTCCGCTCTCCCGGCGTATACTACAAAAAGGAAATGGACACTTTCGGGAAGGAAATCTATTCCGCCCAGCTCATTCCGAACCGCGGCGCGTGGATCGAACTGGAAACCGATGCCAACGGCGTTGTTTCCGTCCGTATTGACCGTAACCGCAAGATGCCCGTGACGTACCTCATCCGTGCGCTGGGGTTCTCTTCCAATGAAGAAATCATGGAGCTTTTCAATAATGATATCCATATCGAAGAGACGCTCAAGAAGGATGAAACGCAGAATACAAAAGAAGCACTCATCGCTATTTATAAAAAGCTCCGTCCCGGCGAACCGGCGACAGAAGAAAGCGGCACGACTCTGCTCCGCAACTTCTTTTATGATCCCCGCCGTTATGATCTGGCGAAGGTCGGACGATACAAGCTGAATAAGAAGCTCTCCTGGGAAAACCGCCTCAAGGGCCACCGTACGGAAGGGCCTATCGTGGATACGGAAACCGGTGAAATTATTATCCAGGGGAATGCCCTTATCGACGAGGAAGCCATCGCGATCCTGAAGAAGAGCGGCGTGTTCAGCAAGGTAGAAATGGTGGAAGTCATGACCCAGAAAGAGGACGGAACACCTGTCAAGGTGATCTGCTCCAATGGAATGCGTGATGACGGCTATCGGATTCTTGACCGCGCGGATATTATCGCGGCGGTAGACTATCTTTTGAATATGATCCAGGGCTATGGACGCCAGGATGATATTGATCATCTCGGCAACCGCCGTGTCCGCTGCGTCGGTGAACTGCTCCAGAACCAGTTCCGCATCGGCTTGTCCCGTATGGAACGTGTGGTTCGCGAAAGAATGACTACCCAGGATCAGGACAAGATGACCGCCCAGGCGCTCGTCAATATCCGTCCTGTCGTGGCAGCCATCAAGGAATTCTTCGGCAGTTCCCAGCTGTCCCAGTTTATGGATCAGACGAACCCATTGGCGGAGCTGACGCATAAGCGTCGTCTGTCCGCTTTGGGGCCGGGAGGGCTGTCTCGTGAACGTGCAGGGTTTGAAGTCCGCGACGTGCATTATTCCCATTATGGGCGTATGTGCCCCGTAGAAACGCCGGAAGGTCCGAATATCGGACTTATTTCCTCACTGTCCAATTACGGAATTGTCAACAAGTACGGCCTGATTGAAACGCCGTACCGCCGGATTAACCCGAAGACCCACGAAGTGACCAATGAATGTCTCTATGTGACGGCTGATATTGAAGAAAATAAAGTTATTGCCCAGGCCAGCGAGCCGCTGTCAGATACCGGCGCGTTCCTGAACCGGTATGTGGCCTGCCGCCGCGGTCCTGATGTTCTGGAAGCTTCTCCTGAAGAAGTGGATCTCATGGACGTTTCCCCGAAACAGGTTGTTTCTATCGGTACGTCTCTTATTCCGTTCCTTGAACATGATGATACGAACCGTGCGCTCATGGGCGCCAACATGCAGAGGCAGGCGGTACCGCTCCTCCGTCCGGAAGCGCCTCTTGTAGGCACGGGTATGGAATGGGTAGCCGGCCAGGACTCCGGTGTCTGCGTTCTTGCAAAACGGTCAGGCGTGGTTACCTCTGTCAACGGGAAACAGATCATCGTCCGCGCGGATAACGGCGAATATGATACTTATGACCTGATTAAGTTCCTCCGGTCCAACCAGAGCACCTGCATCAACCAGCATCCCATCGTATACAAAGGGGACAAAGTCGAAGCCGGGCAGACACTGGCGGACGGCATGTCCACCGACGGAGGCGAGCTGGCTCTCGGACACAACGTGCTTGTGGCGTTCGTATCCTGGGAAGGATATAACCATGAAGACGCCGTGCTCATTTCTGAACGTCTCTGCAAAGATGACCTGTACACCTCTATCCATATTGAAGAATACGAGTGTGATGCCCGTGATACGAAGCTGGGTGAAGAAGAGATCACAAGAGAGCTGGCCTCCGTCAGCGACGACGCTTTGAAAAATCTTGATGAAAACGGTATTATCCGTATCGGCGCCGATGTACGTCCCGGTGATATCCTTGTCGGCAAAGTAACGCCGAAAGGGGAAACAGAACTGACTCCGGAAGAACGTCTTCTCCGTGCCATTTTCGGCGATAAGGAAAGAGAAGTCCGTGATACATCCCTCCGTGTGCCGCATGGAGAATTCGGGAAAGTGGTCGACGTCAAGGAATTTACCCGTGAAAACGGCGATGAACTGGCGCCGGGCGTAAATAAGCTCGTCCGCGTTTACGTTGCGCAGAAACGGAAACTCCGCGAAGGCGACAAAATGGCGGGGCGCCACGGCAACAAGTGCGTATGCTCCCGCATCCTGCCTGTTGAAGATATGCCCTTTACTCCGGACGGACGTCCTGTCGATTTGGTGCTGAACCCCCTTGGCGTTCCTTCGCGAATGAATATCGGGCAGATCCTGGAAATTCATTTGTCCTGGGCCTGCCATATGCTCGGCGAAGAAATCAAGGAAGCCAAGACAGATCCCGTAAAGGCAAAAGCGCTTGAAAAACGGCTCCGTGAAGCAGGCTATGATTTTGACACCTACGGTATGCCCGAATCGACAGAATCCGGTGTCCACATCGCGACCCCTGTATTTGACGGCTGCCGCGATGAAGACCTGGCTGCCACCCTTGCTGCTGCAGGACTTCCGGTCAATGCGAAATCCGATCTTTATGACGGACGTACCGGAGAGAAGCTGGACGAACAGGTGACGATCGGCTGGAAATACATGCTGAAACTCCATCATCTTGTCGATGACAAGATCCATGCCCGTTCTACCGGCCCGTACTCCCTTGTGACCCAGCAGCCGCTCGGCGGCAAGGCGCAGTTCGGCGGCCAGCGTTTCGGTGAAATGGAAGTCTGGGCACTGGAAGCATATGGCGCCGCGTACACCTTGCAGGAAATCCTGACGGTAAAATCTGATGATGTCATCGGCCGTGTCAAAGCCTATGAAAAAATCGTCAAAGGCGAAAACATTCCGAGCCCCGGTGTTCCCGAATCCTTTAAGGTCCTTATGAAAGAACTCCAATCCATCGGGTTGGATGTCCGCGTCCTGAATGAAGACAAAGAGGAAGTCGTCATGAAAGAGCTGGACGAAAGCGATCTGGAACCGTCCAATGGCGGCGAACGCTGGCATAAAGACGAAGTGAAAGCGGCCATGGAAGGTGAGGATTCCGTTTCCGCCGCCAGAAATGCCATGGAATCCAGCATGGCCGGAGAAGGGAAAGAAGTGCCGGCAGATGATACGGCCTCTTTCAATGATACGCTGGAAGCGGAAGCGGCGGCTCCTGCAAATGAAGAAGCGGCTTTTACTGAAACTGATATAGAAACTGAAGCGGGTCTTGTCGATGACCCGGATGCCTGATTTCCGGAAAGGAGCACTGAGCAATTGTTAGACGTAAATGAATTTGACTCCATGAAAATCGGTATTGCGTCTCCGGAAACGATCAGATTATGGTCTCACGGAGAAGTAACGAAGCCGGAAACAATCAACTACCGTACACTGAAAGCAGAACCGGACGGTCTTTTCTGTGAAAAGATTTTCGGACCGACGAAAGACTGGGAATGTAAGTGCGGCAAGTATAAAAAAATGCGTTATAAGGGCACGGTCTGCGATAAGTGCGGCGTGGAAGTGACAAGCTCCAAAGTACGCCGTGAACGCATGGGTCATATTGATCTGGCCTGCCCGGTATCTCACATCTGGTATTTCAAGGGGACGCCGAGCCGTATCGGCCTCATTCTCGATGTGTCCCCCCGCCAGCTGGAAAGAGTCCTTTATTTTGCCGCCTACATCGTAATAGATAAAGGCGAAACAAAGCTTCTGGACAAGCAGGTTTTAAATGAACAGGAATACCAGCAGGCCGTCCAGGAATACGGCGCCGGTTCTTTTGAGGCGCAGATGGGGGCGGAAGCTATTCAGAAGCTTCTCCGCCAGCTGGATCTGGAAGCCTTGGAAAAACAGCTTCGCGAAGATGTGGACAGCAGCAGCAACCAGCGCAAAATCCGCAGCATCCGCCGGCTGGAAGAAGTGGAAGCTTTCCGTAAATCGGGCAATAAGCCGGAATGGATGATCCTCACCGTGCTGCCCGTTATACCGCCGGACCTTCGCCCGATGGTGCAGCTTGACGGCGGGCGTTTTGCTACGAGCGACCTGAACGACCTTTACCGCCGTGTCATCAACAGAAATAACCGTCTGAAAAGACTGATGGACATGGGCGCGCCTGAAATCATCGTCAGAAATGAAAAACGTATGCTGCAGGAAGCTGTCGATGCCCTCATAGATAACGGCCGCCGCGGCAGAGCGGTCAGCGGCCCGGGAAACCGTCCCCTGAAATCCCTTTCCGATATGCTGAAAGGCAAGCAGGGTCGTTTCCGCCAGAACCTTTTGGGGAAACGTGTCGATTATTCCGGCCGTTCTGTTATCGTAGTCGGTCCTGAACTGAAAATGTACCAGTGCGGCCTGCCGAAAGAAATGGCAATCGAACTTTTCAAACCGTTCATCATGCATGAACTGATTGCCCGCGGTTTGGCGAGCAATCTGAAATCGGCACGGAAAAAAGTGGACAAGCTGTCCCCTGAAGTCTGGGACGTCCTTGGCGATGTTATTAAAGAACATCCCGTACTTCTGAACCGCGCTCCGACACTCCACCGCCTCGGCATCCAGGCGTTTGAACCGATCCTGTGGGAAGGCAGGGCGATCAAACTGCATCCCCTTGTCTGCCCGGGTTACAATGCGGACTTTGACGGCGATCAGATGGCGTGCCATCTGCCTCTGTCCGTGGAAGCGCAGGCGGAAGCGAGAACGCTCATGCTTTCCATCAACAATATCCTGTCTACGAAAGACGGCAAACCTGTCGCCATTCCTTCCCAGGATATGATTCTGGGATCATACTATCTGACCATTGTAAAAGAAAGCAAGGAAGAGGAAGACGCGCTTGATCCCTCGAAATTCCACGCCTTTACCAATTACGATGAAGTCATGCTGGCCTATGCACTGAACCAGGTACAGATCCATGATTTCATTAAAGTGGACATACCGGGGCACGGTCTTGTCATCACGACCCCGGGGCGCCTGATTTTCAACTATGCCATTCCCGAACCTCTCCGCTTCTTCTATAAACGTCCTGATGGAAAAGAAGGTCTCGGTATCACCATCGGCAAGAAGCAGATGGGCAAACTTGTCAATGACTGCTTCAAGAAGCTGGGCTTCAAAGAAACAGGAGATCTCCTGGACTCCATTAAAGCCCTCGGATTCCATTATGCCCTTGTTTCCGGCATTTCTATCGGCATTTATGACGTGGCCGTACCGGAAGCCAAAAATGATATCCTGTCCGCAAGTGAAGCGCAGATTGAAAAAATCAAGGAATATTTCCGCCGCGGCCTGATGACGGATGACGAAAGATACAGGAAAGTCGTTAAGATCTGGGAAAAAGCGACCAATGATGTCGGTGAAGCGATGAAAGCGTCCATGACGAAAATGAATCCGCTCACCATGATGGCCCAGTCCGGCGCCCGCGGCAACGATAACCAGATCCGCCAGCTGGCGGGGATGCGCGGCTTGATTGCCGATACATCCGGTAAAACGGTAGAATTGCCTGTAAAGGCAAACTTCCGTGAAGGGTTGACCGTCCTTGACTACTTTACGTCTTCCCACGGCGCCCGCAAGGGTCTTGCCGATACGGCTCTCCGTACAGCAGACTCCGGTTACCTCACACGCCGTCTTGTTGATGTTTCCCAGGATGTCATCATTCGGGAAGAAGACTGCGATGTGCAGACACTCAATTTCGACCGTGAATGGAATAAACTGGCTTCCAAGGCGGCTGTCCGCAGCCGTTACAATGTCCACCGCGCTGAATTGGACGGTTCCATTCTTGAAGAAGATGTCATGAACCGGCGCAGCGGGGAAATCCTTCTTGTGAAGGGGAAAACACTGGATGCGTCCGATGTGGCCCTTATGAATCGTTTCCTCGTTGATTCCGTTGTTGTTACCGTTCCCACAGCGGAAGGAGAAGCGGGTGAACCGAAAACCGTTACCTTCGGTGTGGAGGATGTCGCAGCGGAATACAAGAGTATCGTGAAACATCATGTGACAGTCCGCTTCTTTGAAAAGAAATTGGAAACGCCGGCTCTGAACCGCAAAGGAGAAGAAGTGCTGGCGCAGGGAACCGTCCTTACGGCGGAAGCGGCTGAAAAACTTCTGGCTGCCGATATTCCGGTGATTTCCGTACGCATGGAAGGCACGGAAGGCGTAGAAGTCCGCAAAATTACGGAAGCCGGGGGTCTCATCGAGTCTCTGGCTGACCGTATCGCCGGCCGCTGCCCGCTGGAAGATGTGGTGAATCCGGAAACGGGAGAAATCATTGCCGCGAAGAATGAAGAAATCACTGACGACCAGGCTGCTGAAATTGAAAAGCATTATGACCGTCTGAAAGTCCGTTCCATTCTGACCTGCCATTCTGAACACGGCGTATGCGCGAAGTGCTATGGCAGGAACCTGGCAACAGGCCGCCATGTGGAAATCGGCGAATCGGTAGGCATCATCGCCGCACAGTCCATCGGCGAACCGGGCACCCAGCTGACCATGCGTACGTTCCATACGGGCGGTGTCGCCACGGCAGAGGATATCACCCAGGGTCTGCCTCGTGTCGAAGAATTGTTTGAAGCGCGCAAGCCGAAAGGGAACGCGATCATCTCCAATATCGCCGGCAAAGTCACCATTGAAGATTCTCCGGAAAATGCGAATATCAAGATTGTTACCGTGACCAATGAAGAGACGTCCGATACCTACAAGATTCCCTTCGGAAAGAGGATTTCCGTCAATGAAGGCGATGAAATCGAAGCAGGTACTCGCCTCATTGAAGGGAACATCAATCCCCACGATATTCTCCGGGTCCTCGGCGTACAGGCGACCCAGAACTATATCGTCAAGGAAGTGCAGAAAGTTTACCGCTCACAGGGTGTTGAAATCAATGACAAGCACATTGAAATCATCGTCCATCAGATGCTCCGCAAGATCAAAATCGATGACCCCGGAGATTCCGAATGGCTTCCGGGACAGACGGTGGACATCGTGGCTTACCGTGTCATGAACGAACATCTGGAAGATGAAGGAAAGAAACCGGCGGTGGGTGAGAACCTGCTTCTCGGTACGACGAAAGCCGCGCTGGCGACAGATTCCTTCCTCTCGGCGGCTTCTTTCCAGGAAACCACCAGAGTTCTTACGGAAGCGGCAATCAAAGGGAAAGTGGATCCGCTTCTCGGACTCAAAGAAAACGTCATTATCGGCAAGCTGATTCCGGCAGGTACGGGGCTTGCCCGCTACCGCAGGCTCTCCGTGCAGCACAACGCGGAACCCCGGACGGCGGAAACCGCTGATGGGCAAGCTGACGTGCAATAAGTGTTTAAATAAAATATCCCGCTGTGTAACCCATGGCGGGATATTTTTTGTGGGAGATAGAAATGCCTGACTTGAGAAAATATCCCTGATTCCTTACAATGAAAAGATAAATGATATATTACAGGAGAATTCCATGTTCAAAAAAATCATGGCGGCTCTGTCCGCTTTCATTCTGGCAGGCTGTCTTTACGCGGAGGCGGAGGATCTCATCATCGACGGACTGGGAAAACTGTCTTTCGGGGAAGACGTGCAGATTACCGATGGAGGGGGCAGCCGCACGGAAACCATATTTAAGAAATCGGGACACCGGAAAGATTACGGAAAAACAGATTGGGCGGCAGTGATGTACTTCCTCACCACGCCTCCGGGAATGGACATGTACCCTGACCGGGCGCCGTACCCTTACGACTCCCTTCATCTGTACCAGATCAGGAAATCCGATATCCGCGGCACCTATTCCGCTTCCGTCTCTGTTGTGAAAGGAACGGAAGAAGCCTTCTTCCATGGGAAACGGGAAAAGGCTGCCCGGTTTTGGGAGCGCGCATTCCATGAAGATGCGACACGGCCGCACTCCCTCTTCGGCCTGCCGAAAATCAGCATAGAAGAATATCAGCGGATGCTGAACAGCCGTTTGGATGAAATCAAAGGGCAGAAGCTGCAGGCGGAATTGGTTTCTTTTTCACCGTGGCATGCCTATAAAAATCATGACGGCACCTATCGCTGGACTCAGGAAGCGCGGGTGATTATTTCCGACGAAAGACATCTGTCCTATCCGATGTGGGTCTATACGAATCTGTACAGGCAGGGCGGCATGTATTATCTCATTATCGTACAGGGAAGCCATACAGCGGCGGAAAAAATCGGGAAAAATTTACTTTATGCCTTTTACGGACTGGAAAGGAGCGGCACATGAGTTGGAAGAAAACGGCGGCAGTCTTTATGACGGTTCTCTGTATTTCCGGCGGCGCGTCTGCTTATGACTTGCAGTCTATTGCGAAAGCACATCTGCCGCCTGCGTTTACCTATCAGGATATCCCTGAACAGCAGGAACTGAAGTTCCACGATTTCACCTATCCCTATCACATGGGGCAGCTTTCCGTCATGCTTCAAAAAAGCCGAAAATTCGCTTACGGCTACATTGTCACCGCCAAGCTGCCTCCTGCGGGAGCGGATACATTGAAACCGTTCTTCCGGGAATACCTGACGGTAAAAGAATGGAGAAGCCTTTCCCGCATGAACCGCGCCTTTCTGGATGAGGACTCGCCTCTGCGCAAAGGGGCGGAAGAGGTAATGAAGAACTGGGCAAAGAACGTGGTGGGAGAATTAGGAGAAGGCGTGAAAATCACCCTGTCCGATTTCGAGCCGTATCGCAAACTTACAGCCGACGAAGCCTATCTCTATACAATGGGCGCGAAAATTACCTTTGATTCCGACGGACTCATCCTGCCCTTTTACGGCAGAGCGTATTTCTTCCGTGAAAATGACCATATAGATGTGATGATGCTCCTTACTCCCGATGAAGGAAAAGAACCCCTCGTTTACGCCATTGATGATCTGGCGAAAGCGGCGGCAAAGGAGACAGATATGCAGGAAGAAAAAGAAGATCTCTCCGTCATGCTAGCGAAAGGCGCAGCAGGAAATTAAAGCGGAGAAGGGCAGCAACGAAAACATTTACAATGCCTTCCCTGTAAACTATAATTGGAAATAAGAAAATCATTTGAAATATTACTTTGGGAGAACGATCATGCAGGGGAAAATCGTAACAGCTTTTATTTTTTAACCATGATGACGGGAGCGGTATCAGCTGCTCCCGTTTTAGATTACACGGGAGCGGAGAGGCTCGAAGAAGCGCGGCAGGAACGGCTGTGCATGCCCCGTGTAGAAAATATAGGAAGCAGCCTGAATGAAAAAGAAGAGACGCAAGATGCCGCGGGGCCCGTATTTAGAATAGATGAAATCATTTTATCGGGGCAGGGAGAAAAGTTCGGCAGGCTGCATAAAATCATCTACGGGAAAGACAGCGCCCTCATCCCATGGAAAACCGCATTTTCCATCAAAGAAGGAAACATCCTGAACATCCGCCGTCTGGAGCAGGGGCTGGAACAAATGAAACGCGTCAGCTCCTCTGACATATCCATGAAACTCCTCCCTGCCGATAACATATGAGGGAAAGGATAAAAGAGATAAAGAATATGCAGAAAGAAGTTGATTAGAGCGGCGGAAGGAATGCATATGATAGATACATTAATATGTATAGTTTATATTTTTGTCGGAGTAAAATGGGTTTTAAAAAAGGTAGAAATAGAAACGATATCTGCTCCAACAAACTGGAAAATTATCGTTCTGAAATTTTTAATATGGTTGGTAGTGCCATTAGAAATTTTTATATATATCCATTTTTATGATAGTGGTATGGTGCGAATATTTTTGGGTGTGAGTGTGTTGCTTTTGTATTTGATAGAGACCCGGCTGTTATTTAACGAAATGAGTAAAGCAATTGTGGAAAGTAATATTGATAATAGAGAAAAAGATGTTAAACATATTCTTGAAAAAAGAAAGTTTAGAATTCAACTTGGAATAATTTGTTTTGGTATAATTGCCTTTATTGCGCTATTAGTTGGGATTATGCCAGATTAATATATTTATTATTAAACAGCCTAAACAAACGCAAAGAAATCTTCAACAAGACAAAAGTAGAAGAAAAACAGGAACTTATTCACATGATGAACATAGTGGGGAACCAAATCATCCATGAAGCGGCAGACCACTATGGATGGAAAGAAGGATCCACAGAAAAACTCCTTCTCCATGGAGCCATAGGCGCATTGACAGAAACCGTGAGCGGAGGAAATGCATTGGCAAGAGCCATATCGGGAAGCGTGAACAAATTTGCCTTGGCGTACATGGGAAAAGCAAAAGGAAGAGACTGAATGGACACCCATCCTGATACCGTACAAGCCATCAGCACCGCTTTAGGAGCCGTCGCAGGAAGCCTGACAGGGGACAGAAACACAGGAGCCTACATCTCCCAGATGGGAACGAAGTGGAAGTTACAGCTAATTGATTTTTCTAATAAAGAAGGGGGGATATAATTAATTCAATTGCTGGATGGAGGGGTCATTTTACCGCAATGGGGAAACTGTGGAAATCCATCCCTCAGGACTTATGGCAGAATTTGATAGCAGTTTTTCTGCCGGGGTTTCTTTAGCAATTAGTTATACATGTAGGTAGGGAAAATTTATGGATAAGAATAATCGAAGGGTCATAAGGATGAAGGAGGTTATATTAAATATATTTATCGCGGTAATTTTGGCGTCATTTGGGATTTGGCTAATAGGTGGTATAACTTATGATGTTTTCCAAAAGGAGCAAATTCATCAACGAATTTTAGCATTAGAAAAAAAGGCATATGATATAGAACCTCTGGAGGCATATGATGTATCTGATTTTCAATTAACAAATCGAAGAGCGATTATAGCAAAATCTATTCGAACCTATATTAAACCCATTACTTCTGATAAGTCGCCCCAAATAGTAAAAGAGGAATTTCTTCAATATTTTATGTCTCATGGATGGAATATAAAGCATGCATGGGAAAACCCTAAACCATACCTGCAAGTGCAAAATGATGACTATATTGTTACGTTAGATTTAGTATCTCAAGAAACTAATACTTGGCGTATGATAATTGCGTATAATAATTTTTTCGAAAGAAATAATTTGTAAAAATGCGAAGTATATGAAAAATAATTGAAAAAAGCATTTCCATTTTTAGTATTTACACAAAACTCAGAATTTTCCATTAGAAAAGCGTTTCTCCTGCGGGGATAAAACCTCGTAGAGAAACGCTTTTGTCGTTTAATCAGAATCCCGGAGTCAGGGTCGCCTGGAAGTTGTCGTTGATGTACTTTCTGGTGGCTTCCGTCTGGAATGTTTTTACAAACTTTTGATAGGTGGGGTTGTCTTTATCCTGTTCACGGGCAGCGATGACATTTACATACGGGCTGGTATTGTCTTCCTGGGCGAGAGCCGTCTTCGGATCCAGTCCCGCGGATACTGCGTAGCCGCCGTTGATGATGGAGGCGTCGCAGTCTTCAAGAGCTCTTGGGAGCTGGGGCGCTTCCAGTTCGATGATTTTCAGGTTCTTCGGATTGGAAGCGATATCGGAGACGACGGCTTTGACAGGATTGACACCTTCTTTTAATTTCAGAAGGCCGTTTTTCTCCAGAAGAAGGAGGGCACGTCCGCCGTTGGAGGGATCGTTCGGGATCGCAACGGAGGCGCCGTCGGGCAGATCGGACAGAGTCTTGTGTTTATTTGAGAACAGACGAAGGGGCGCGAGGTAAGTGTTTCCGATGGGAACAAGTTTTGTGCCGTTCTTTTCATTGAATGCTTCAAGGAAGGGGACGTGCTGGTAAGAATTTACGTCGATGTCGCCCTGCGCCAGTGCCTGATTGGGGGTGACATAGTCGGAGAAGGGGACGATGGTCACTTTGAGGCCTTTTTTTTCGGCTTCTTTGGCGACGAATTCCACGACCTGTTCCGAGTAGCCCGGTGTCGTGCCGACTTTGATTTCATTTTTTGTTTTCGCAGGGTCAGCAGACGCGGCGTCTTTTTTATCGCTGCCGCAGCCTGCGATGAAGCCTGCACATGCCAATGCGGCCAGGGAAATGATGACAGTTTTTTTCAGATTCATAATACATACCTCTCTTTTTTAAAAATAATTTTGTGATAAATTTGGAAACCGGAAATAAGAATGGCGGAAACGGGTAAAAAAAAACTCCATCCCAGCAAAGGGACGAAGACCGTGTTACCACCCAATTTTACCTGCACGTCACCGCACAGGCCTCCATAGGTACGCCGGCTTGCGCCTTGATACCGCATCTCTGTAACGGGAGATCCCGGGCTGCTTTATTATTCGGCAAACCTGACTCGGAGGCCATGTTCAGCAAATTTTCCCGCACTCCTTTTCACCCGCCGGAGCTCTCTTTGGCAGTTCCATCCGCTTACTCTTCTCTTCATAGTCATTATGTAAGTTGGAACAAATATACCACGCGTTTTTTTGCGTGTCAAGGAAAATTTTAAAAGGAATGGGGGTTGGGGGATCTTTTTATCAGATTTCTTTGCATTTAAGGATGATTTTTATTTTCTGCCGCAAAATAATTGGCACTCTGATTTAATAATTGAATTAGGGGAAGCTATTTTATATAATAGGAAGTAAGTAATAATTAGGGTGTAGGAAAAGAAACAGGTTTTGTATTTTATGAAAAATTTTCAGTTACAGGAAGTGGGGAAGGGAAATCATGACATCAGGGAAAGAAGATTATTTGAAAGCGATTTACATCATCAGCGAAGATCATGAGCTGGTATCCAACAAGGAATTGTCCGACATGCTCCATGTGTCGCCGCCGTCAGTGAGCGAGATGATTATGAAGCTGCAGAAAGAAGGGTATGTGGACTACACCGCTTACAAAGGCAGCAAGATGACGAGGAAGGGAAGGAGGGAAGCAGGCAAGCTTTTCCGTTTTCATGCGTTGTGGGAAGTATTCCTTGTGGAAAAGCTCCATTTTTCCTGGAGCGAAGCTCATGAGCAGGCGGACGGTCTGGAACACCAGACGAGCGACATGCTTGCGGAACGGCTTGATGAGTTTCTCGGACATCCTGAACACTGTCCCCATGGTGACCCTATTCCGAAGGCGGACGGCAGCCGCAAAGGGCTTACTTTCCGTACGCTTTCCGATTTAAAGGAGGGGGATAGTACCACTATCCGCCGTATTGTGGAAGATTACAGCCTGATGGACTATCTTCAGGAGAAAGGCATCCATCCCGATATGCGGGTCACTGTAAAAGAAAAGGAACCTTATGAAGGACCGATTCTTCTTGCTACGGAGGCGGGTGATATTTCTCTCAGCTACAAAGCGGTGGAACAGATTTTTATTGACGAATAAGATGAATAGAATAATACGGAGAGCCTCGTTTAGGGCTCTTTTTAATAGCGGCAGGCAGGTGCTTTATTTCCCTTTATGCATAAATGGCATATGAAACGGGGGAATACATGCAGAAAAAGTACGATGAAAAAGGCTATACAATTAAAGACAAATCGCTTATAATACATTTACACAATTTTGAATGATGTATACGGAAAAAGACAGAAATGTCTGCCGAAGGAGTAACACTATCAGGCGTCCCATGGGACACGAAACCGTGTACGGACAAACCTCTGGAGAGTGTCGTATATGACCGCCGAAGGTGCAGGGGCGCGGGGAAGAGTAGTCCTCCCGTTCTAATCTCTCAGGCAAAAGGACAGGGTCGGTGCAGCAATGGAAACATGCATGCCGGCTCTGTTTTTGTCTTCAGGGCCGGTTTTTATATTGTTCCGTCATGTCCTGGCGTACGGAAGTTTTTGAGGGTGGGAGTGAATGCGAATGCTTGACTTGTTAAATCAAATTGATGCTATTGTCTGGGGCCCGTGGCTCCTTGTTCTTCTGGTAGGAACCGGCGTATATCTGACAATCCGCCTCGGTCTTCTCCAGATGGTCAAGCTGCCGAGGGCCCTTCGTCTGATTTTCTTTGCCAGAAATAAAGGCGACGGCGACATTGACAGTTTCAAGGCACTCTGCACAGCGCTTGCCGCGACGGTAGGCACAGGAAATATCGTAGGCGTTGCCACTGCTATCAAATTAGGCGGCCCCGGCGCGCTTTTCTGGATGTGGGTAGCCGCTTTCTTCGGCATGGCTACCAAGTACGCCGAAGGCTGCCTTGCCGTTAAGTTCCGTTCTATCGATGAAAATGGAAATATCGCAGGCGGACCGATGTATTACATTGAGCAGGGGCTGGGAAAGAAATGGAAACCTCTGGCGCTGGCATTTGCTTTCTTCGGTACGCTCACCGCTATGCTCGGATCCGGTACGACTACGCAGGTCAATGCTATTACGTCTTCTTTACAGGCATCCATGGGCGTTCCTATCCTGCCCTCTGCAGCAGTGATTACCATCCTGGTTGCTATTATTACTTTCGGCGGATTGAAATCCATTTCAAAAACAGCGGAAAAAATAGTTCCTGCCATGGCTGTTCTTTATTTTATTATCACGGTGGCTCTTCTTGTTATATTTTCGGGAGAACTGCCCCATGCGCTGGCTCTCGTTTTTGACGGCGCTTTTGAAGGTACGGCAGCAGCCGGCGGATTTGCCGGTGCGGGCATTATGCTTGCTATGCGAAGCGGTATCGCCCGCGGCCTTTTTTCCAATGAATCCGGCTTGGGTTCCGCGCCAATCGTGGCGGCAGCGGCAAAAACGAAATGGCCGGCTGAACAGGGTCTTATTTCCATGACAGGCACCTTTATCGACACTATTATTATCTGTACGCTGACGGGTCTGACTATCATTGTTTCCGGTGCATGGCTGGGGGATACCAACGGTGCAGCTCTTACACAGGCCGCTTTCAGCCATGGTTATGGTGCTGTCGCGCCGATCCTTCTGACGGTTTCTCTGACACTTTTCGCTTTCACCACCATTCTCGGCTGGAACTATTACGGTGAACGCTGCCTCGTATACCTTGTGGGCGTCAAAGGGATTACTCCTTACCGCTTGTGCTATGTGGCCATTATCGCAGGAAGCGCTTTCATGCAGCTTGAAGAAATCTGGGCGCTTGCGGATATTGTAAACGGTCTCATGTCCATTCCGAACCTGATTGCCCTTCTTGGACTTACCGGTGTAGTCGTCGCGGAAACAAAGCGGTATTTCCAGCACCTTGCCATTCGTGATGCGAAATTGGTGGCTTACAAAGCAAGGCATATAGGGAAGAAGTGATTGAAGGTCAGCAGGCAGACGATGCGGCATATACGATGATTTGTCTGTAGCCCGGACATAAAAATGAGAAAATGAAAATGCGGTACCTGTCAAGCGTGATGGGTACCGTTTTTGTATCAGCAGATAACAGATGACAGCTTACAGCTGACAGATAGCAACTAGCAGCTAGCCATTAGCTGTTAGCTGTTAGCGGCAAGACGTCATCAGCGTAATAGATTCTTCACTCTGTGTCACTGTCCCATTTCCTGCCTTTCTCACAAAGCATTCTTGTGTCCATTCAGAATGACGTTAAACAGACGGCACAGCCGGGATTCTAACCACTTTCGGGCCTGCCGATAAAGTAGCACCCATGGTAAGACGTCATCCGAAGCGATAGCGAAGGATCTATTATCGTGATGAAGAAAACCGTAAGATGTCATTCAAGGTAATAGATTCTTCACTCCGTGTCACTATCCCGTTTCCCGTCTTTCTCGAACAGCATTTTTGCCTCCGTTCAGAATGACGATTGAAGGAAAGGGCGTCACTAGTGATGGGGAACGGGAAGCGTCATAATGATGGAGAACGAAAGGCGTCATCCTGAAGCGATAGCGAAGGATCTGTTACCGTGGTGAGGAAAACCGCAAGATGTCATTCAAGGTAATAGATTCTTCACTCTGTGTCACTGTCCCGTTTCCTGTCTTTCTCACAAAGCATTCTTGCGTCCATTCAGAATGACCGGGGACGGTAAGGCGTCATAATGAGGAAAGCGTCAGTCGTCATCCTGAACGAACGTGAAGGATCTATTACCGTGAGGAGGAAGGCGGTAAAATGTCATCAGTGTAACAGATTCTTCGCTTTGTGTCATATTGCTGATTCCCGCTTTTCTCATAAAACATTTTTGCCAAAGCTCTGAATGACGGGAAGCCGGTAAGACGCCATCAAAGTAATAAATTCTTTGCTCTGTGTCACTGTCTCGTCTGCCGTCTTCCTCACACAGCATTCTTGCTCCTGCTCTGAATAACTGGGGGCGGAAAGGGTGTCCGGGGTATAAGGGATAATTATTTTGCCGGATAAAAACCGCCTCTGAAGGTCAGATTCAGGTCTGACGGCCAGGGCGGCATTTTAATATTTATAGGATGTATTTTTCAGCAAAAACGGCGGTAGAGTTTTTCTGCAGCTTCCACGTCTGTCATATGGAAGCGGTGGAGTTTTTTGGTAAGCATGCCGATAAAGGGGTGGGAGCGGAGGAAGCGGACCGCTTTTTCTTTTATCCCATTTTTATCTGTATCGGTATAGCCTTTTTCAATGGCATCCAGCCAGTCTCTTTCTTCTGCGTAGTTTATTCTGCAGATTCCGTGGAGAAGAAGAAGAAAATCCTGTATTTTCTGCGTTTCTTTCCTGCTGCAGTAGCGCCGGCTTTCCCAGTCGATGAACGTGATTTTTCCGTCCGTGCTGTATAGGATATCCCGCGGTGCAGGACGGCCGTGGATGATATCTGCGTTGTGGAATACAGCAAGAGAGGCGCCTACGCGGTAGAGAAGGTTCTTTTTTTCTTCAAAGGTAAAGTCGGGGTTGTCCATCCAGTCTTCTATCGTGGGGCCGCCGTCACGGGTGACCATGTATTCGGATGTGAGTACTTCGATTTGCGGAACGAGCTCGGGGCATGCCTTCGCGGCGATGGCAATCCGGGCAACTTCGAAAAGAAATTCCGTTTTCGGAGGCTGCTTTATCAGTCGGTTTCTTTTATTGCTGTACTTTCTTTTGATCCAGAAAATGGTATCATCGATTTTAAATCGTATATTCTTTTGATCCGGATGGCAGGCGATTTCTTTTTCCGCCGCTTGTTTTATGATTTCTGCATTCATGATTTCCCTGTGTGACGGTTAAATACTTTTAATAGATATATCCATCTTAGCACGTTGACCCGATTTTTCAAGTTTCATGGAAGAGCCGGCGGCTTGAATAATCGGTTTATATTTCCTATACTGGACGTAGAATGATGAGAGGACACAGGGGATTGGAGCAGTGCGCGAGAGGACATATGGAAGCGGATGAGTGGGAAAGAACGGTTTGCAGTGAAAGAGGAAAAGAGAAATCTTTTTTTGGAGAGAAATTTTCTTCTCCACTTGGTTTATGCTGTTTCTTTCTTGCCGCTTCGGCGTTTTTCTTTTGGAGCCCTTTCGTTTCTTTGACGTTTCTTTTGCTTCCGCCTGCCTGGGAGGATTGGAAGACGGGGTATGTTTCTGATTATTGGAGCGTTTTCCTTGCGGCGGCAGGGTTGGGGCACAATGTTTTTTACAGCCGTTTGACGGATGGTTTTATATCCTGCGCTTTTGTTCTTGGCCTGTACGGGCTTCTCTTTCTGCTGGCAAAGCATGCCATGGGGGCGGGAGACATATTTCTTTCAGGTGCGGCTGCATTATGGCTTGCGCCGGTTTCCGTACCGCTTTTCCTGTTTCTTTCCGCTTCCTCCGCGGCTATTGCAGGCATGGTGCTTCTTTTCCTTGGCAGAATGTCCCGCAGGGAGGGGATTCCTTTCTGCCCGTTCATCGCGTTGGGAGGTGTGGCGGCATATGGCGCGGAAGTATTTCAGCTTCCGTTCTTTCCATCGTGGCACTGTTTTATTTGAGGCTCTTCTGGTTTCGGTTATTTTATCGCTTGCGGCGCTGGCAGTGATCCCTCTGTACACGGGATGGCGGAGCGAGAAAAGGCTGGAACTGGCAGCGGAGGAAGTGGCTTCGGCGATACGGCAGGTGGAAATCCTTGCGAAAAATGAGTCGGCCGACTATCCTTCCATGTCGGAAGGGCTCACTTTCTTTTGTGAAACAATGACTGACGGTACGGGACGGTATTACACGAGGAAAGGAACGGAGCGCGTGAATCCGAAAGGATATCTGCCCAAAGGGATCCGCGTGGATGGAGGGAAGGCCTCGCTCCGTTTCCGGAAAGACGGTTTCGCAGGAACAGGAGAAGAATATAATATATTTCTGACCACCGACAATGGGAAATACGGGCGGATGATTACGGTAGCCATGTACACGGGGCGTGTCCGTGTAAGGAAAATAAAATAGTGGGAAAGATCGGTTTTATGGTAGAATGAAAATGTATCAGGGAGATCTGATATATCATTAAAGGAAAGGATTCTTTCCACGGATCATGAGCTGATCCATTTAGTATTTGTCACGAATTTTCGTGCACCTTTTATTTATGTAAGAAAAGAGGAATTTTATATGGCTTATTTTATTACCCCGAATGTTACGGCGGATAATTCCGCTTTCCCTCTTCGGCAGGCAGAAGGGAAAGTTCTCGGACGCGTCCGTTCCCTTGTCAAGGGATCCACGCCGCGGGCGGGAGTGAAGGATTACCGCTTTTTTGTCGATCCTTTATCATCGCTGCCACCTGAAATGGGAGAAGGCCCACGGTTCGGCTTTACCGGATTTATGAGCCGCAGCGGCTACGGTTTCAATGCTTTTGCCGGTGAAGAGGAGGCGCTTGCCAGATTGCAGGAAGATCTGGGCGGTTCTTTCGTGACATTCACGCCTGCTCTTAGAAATAATAAGTTTTTCGTCCTTGATGATTTGAAAAAGGAAGGACGCACCCCTTTCATGGAACAGGATGAAGATTACCGTCCCGTTCCCGCTTTTGGACGGCAGGGAGAGCCAGCGATGGAAGGGGATATTAATAAGTTCTGCCGCCATCTTTTGGAGGGGAAACCTATACCCGGCCTGTCAAAAAAATATTGGAACAATGATTTTACGCCCTACTTTATTGCTGCAGCTGCGGAGCGGCACGATGGAAAGTTGGGCGACTTTGTTCTTTTTGCACCTTTGGACGGCGATGCTTTTGAAGAGACGGTCATTGACGAAGGCGGCGCGTATTTTCACGGTGGCCGTCTCGGGTACAAAGTGATTGACATCTCTGACGAAATCATGGCGGGCCACGTTCTCCGCTGTGCCAATTCACCCCTTTGGTTCGTACCTTTTGAATATATTGAACGCTTGAAGGAGGGCATGGAAGAAGTGCCGGCTGACGGGGATATCTTATCCGCCCGCGGCATTGAAGAAAGGCCGGCGGTATCCTTTGCGTCCGCCGCGGAAACACCTGCGGGTTTGGGAAATATTCTGCCTTCTCTTTTGGAGAAAGACACTTCTGAAAGCGTGACTGCCGGAGAGGAAGGACCGGCAATCGATGAGAAAGTGGAAGAAATAGAAATGTCTGAAGAAACGGAGGAAAGACCGGACAGGGAAGATGAATTCCTGAACCGTTTTTCCGCGCTTGCTTCTTCAAAAGGACTTCTGTATGCGGAAAAAGATTTGATCAATTTCCATATTTCTGTGAAATCTTCGCGCCTGACGATCCTGTCGGGGATGAGCGGCACAGGGAAATCACGCCTTGTCCGCCTTTATGGCGAAGCCCTGGGACTGCCTGATGACCGCATCGCCGTCGTGCCTGTCCGCCCGTCATGGATGGATGACGGAGATATCCTCGGCTATGCGGATATGAAAAATATGATTTACCGCCCTGCCGACACGGGCCTTGCAGAGCTTCTTCTTGATGCGGAAAGGCATCCGGAGGAAATGTATATCGTTTGCTTTGATGAAATGAACCTGGCCAGAGCGGAGCATTACTTTGCCCAATTTATTTCCGTACTGGAAAAAGAGGAGGATCCTGTTATCCGCCTGTATAATCCGTCGCTCCAGGGGCGTCTTTATAATGGAGACGCCTATCCCGCGGAAATTTCCATCGGAAGAAATGTCATTTTGACCGGTACGGTGAACGTGGATGAATCGACGTACCGTTTTTCCGATAAAATCCTCGACCGCGCGAACATGATTACTCTCCATCAGGAACGATTCAGTGACTGGCTCACTGCCGAAAAGGCGGAGCCGCCGGATCTGAAGGAAATATCCTTTGCCCAGTTTAAAAGTTACCGGAAAACGGGGGATATGGAACTCACGGCGCGGGAATTGGAATTCCTTGATACGCTGAATGATGTCCTTCGGGAAGGCGGTGTCCAGGGGTGTATCGGTTTCCGCGTGGCGCGCCAGATGGACAGATACTTAAAGAATATTCCAGAAAATGACGGTTTCGATCGGGAAGCGGGACTGGACTGCCAGCTGGTACAAAGGATACTTACCAAAATACGCGGCTCTGCCCAGCAGCTGTCTGCTTTGCTTTCTCTCTCTGACAAAGGCGAAGTGGAAGGGCGTTTAGTCAAGGTGCTTGACAGTTTTTCCGATCTTTCCGATTTTGAGGAATCACGATGTGCCTTGCGCGCTAAAGCACAGGAACTGAATTTGTATGATTACACGGTCTGAACGGTCAGGAGAAAAACGGAACCGGATATTTTCGCCGGGGAGAAGGAACCGCCGTGAAAAGAAACTGCCCTTCAGGCTTTCTTTCATTACAAAAGGCGACAGTGGCCGTGTTTACCCGTTTACCCGGTTTGTAAACGGAGAAGAAGCAGTTTTGGAAGAATCCGCCGGTGTGAGTCTCGTGGAAAATCAGGATATCTGGCTCCGCTTCGACGGGCCTCCCGATTTCCGTTTTACCATGGACGGGCTCGATGTGGTGACGCTGCCCCATGCGGAAAAGATTGACGGACAGAGTTATCTCCGTCCCGGATGGAAAGGAGAACCGTTCCTTCTTTTTGAGGGGAGAGACTTCCCGCTTGTTCCCGGTTACTATGTGATTACCGTGACAGGCGCGGGAAAAATATGGCGGGGGCTTTTGGAAATCACCCCTAAGTTCATGGGACGGCAGAGCTGGCAAGCTATGCGTGAGGAACTGGTAGAGGAAATAAAAGATCTTTCCTTCGATTTTATGAAACGGAGTATCCATATTTCCCGTTCCATGGAAGGCGAACTGGGGCTGAAATCTGCCATGCTGCTCCGTTTCTATGCCATCAGCGAAGAGTCGGACCGTGTCGTGCAGGTGCTGGGGGAACTGGCGCGTACGGCAAATTCCCGCATTGTCCGCAAACAGGGTGTCGTAAGGAGCAATCGGGATGCCGCAGGCGCCCATATCCGCTGCGCATCGGGAAAGTCGCGGGAAGGGACGCCCGTCCTGCCTGTCATTTGCTTGGAAGTGACCTGGAATGTGGCGGAGAATCGTTTTGCCAAAGCTATTTTACAAAAGCTGGATGAAAATCTCCGTTCTTTTGTACAGGAAATTGACGATCATGCACGGCGGCTGGGAAAAGTACAGGATGCCAATGCGGGATACTATAAAAACCGAGATTTTAAAAACGGGGCCAATGCGCTTTCTCATTTTGAGAAATACCGGGCCCGGGCGGTGCATATACGAAATGCGATCCGGATGGTGGCAGAGGCGACTTGGTTTCATGAAGCAGAAAGCGGAATGCCCGAAACACTGCCCATGACTGTTTTTCTTGACCCCCGTTATTCCCTTTTGTACAGGCTGTACAGAAATTTGAGAAATCCTGCCGACAGTCTTTCCGTATCATCTTTCTATCAATTCCAGTGGAAGCGGACGGATAAACTGTACGAACTTTGGTGTTTCCTCCAATTCATCAAGGCGCTGGAAGAAAAGGGGTGGGAGCTGGCAACGGGCCCTGCCGTGGTACAGGAAGACGGGAAGTACCGTCTGTCCAGCCTGGAAGAAGGAACGGAAATTACTCTGTCAAGGAATGATGAAAAGATCCGTCTCATTTATGACGGCACTGTGCCCCAGCATGCATCGGACACCGACAGGGAAACGGATCCCCTCTATACGAATAATGTCCACCGCCGTCCTGACCTCCGCATGGACTACTATCGGAACGGAGCGTATAATGGCTCTCTCGTGGCAGATTTTAAATACCGTGACATTTTTTTTCTGTGGCGCGACGCGGCAAGAAGTGCGGGCATTCGCACCCAGTTCAACGCGTACCGCGATATGAATACGAAATTTTACCGCGGCATGGAAGAAAGCGATTCTCTCAGGAACAGCCGCCCTGTAAAAGAAGTGTGGGCGGTTTTTCCGAAAGAAATACCTCCCCGCGGAGATGAGGATTTCAGTCTTCGTTTCATTTCTCTTGCTCCCGGTCTGAAAGCGAACGGGAATCTGGCGGAGATGGTGGAGCGGTACATTGTTTCTCTGAATGAAAATTAGGACAAAAAAAGCGTTTGGAACCAAACAGTCCAAGCGCTTTTCAATTTACCGGATATGGTCTTTGGGAATCTGTGCCTCGCAGAGGTGGTGAATTTCTTCCGTATGCCTGCTTTCTGTAAGGAAGTAAAGGAAATCACCAGAGAGAAGTTTTGTATCAGGGTCGGGAATCATATCTGCCCCCTGCCTTTTGATATTGACGAGTACCGTGTGAGACAGACGGGGGATTTCCTCCACTGTCCGGTTTTCGAGGATGGAACCGCTGCCCACGGGAACTTCCAGAATATTTCTTTCTTCGTCGGAAACGGGCGTAGAACCATTGGACAGGGATTTTTTCAAGAGAGAATCATAAATCGACTGGCCTTTCAGCAGTTCCGCTGTGACATAAGCTACGGCGGAAGCGAGGGCAAGCGCCGTGAGGTGATGGAAGTCACCTGTCATTTCCAGAATGAGGAGCGTCCCCGTAATGGGAGCGCGGATACTGGCGGCAAAGAAAGCGACCATGGCAATGATAATAATGTTTGGCAGGTAGAGGGCGGATAAAATGCCTGCAGAGATGAGGAGTTCCCCCTCCAGGGAGCCGATGAGGGCGCCGATGACGAGAAGAGGCAGGAAAAAACCGCCGGGAACGCCGCAGCCGTAACTGATGAGGGTGAAAAGAAATTTTGCCAGAAGAAGCGCCGCAAGGAATCCGAAGCCGTACCGTGCTTTTGCCAGCGAATCGACCAGGAAATTTCCTCCGCCTAAAACATCGGGCAGTGTGAAAGCAAGAATCGTCGCTGCAAAGAGGGCAAACATGATTTTCATATATTGGTTTCTGAAGACGGGAAGACCGTAAAAAGCGTCCATATGGAGCAGGCCGTAATTGAAAACGATACCTGCAAAACCGCAGGAAACGGCAATAAGCACTACACACCACAAGTATTCCGACGGCAGATGGACAAGAAGAGGAAAGGAAAAACTTGTCGCCGATCCGAAAAAGAACTGGGACACAATGGTGGCGGAAATAGCGGAAGCCATTGTAGGGAGAAGGACAGCGCCCGAAAAATTGCGGTGGAGCTCCTCCAAAGCGAACATCGTTCCCGCCAGGGGAGCATTAAACGCCGCCGCAAGACCCGCGCTGGCGCCGCTGGTGATGAGATACCGTTCCTCCATGCGTGTCCGTCCCATGAGGCGGCTCAAGCCCTGGGCGGCAACGGCGCCGATTTGAATAGACGGCCCTTCACGGCCCAGAGACAAGCCCGCGCCGATGCCTAAAGCACCTGCGGTGATTTTTACCCAGAGAATGCGGAACCATTTCATTTTGAAGAAACCGAGAATGACACCCTTCACCTGCGGAATCCCCGACCCGGAAGCCATGGGGGCGTATCGGCACATGCCGTAAAGTACGCCGCCGATGAAGAAAAGTGCTGCCAGCCACCAAAGGAGGGGGAGGAAATCGGAAATCCCGAAAGACGGGATAATGATTTCCTGAAACAGACGGCGGCGATAGGTATCAGCCAGTCCCAGGAGGAAACGGAAAAGGGCAATCAAAAGACCGCCGGCGATTCCGACGAGGATTCCTTCCAGAAAAAGGCGGAGACGGAACCGGTGCCAGTGATCAAGAGCGAGATATGTTTTGAAAAGCTGTTTGTTAAACTGCAGGCGGGATTCTTTCCTTTCCGTCTTTTCCGATTGAGAGTCCATAATCTTTCCGATAGAAATAAGCCGCGAAGATGCTGCAGCCTGAAAATTAAAGTTTAACCTGGTAAGTGAGTACCGCGTCGATAGCGGAAATGGCATTTTCCCAGGTGAGGTAAGAATCCTTCATCTCCCGGGCGTAAAATTCATCTTTTACGTACTTCGCATTGATTTCCACATTCAATCTGGCCGCACGGATACAGGAAACGGCTTCTTCTGCGGCGATAACCGCGTCGGTGATGACATTCTTATTGCAGTGAAGCAGAAGCTGGGTAAATGCGGGGAGCAGTTCGCTCATAGCGTCTGCCATCCGGTAAGGTGCTTCTGCCGATTTTTTAAAAGCCGCTTCCAGATTTTCTTTCCGCTTCGTGTCGGCAGGATCCCTTGGTGATTGGAGAAGCGCCATCAATTCACAGAAGTTTTTTGCATCTTCATCCATCAAGTCAAGGAAAATAGAACGGGCCGATTCGAAAATGGCGGCATACTGCTCCGCTTTTTCACGGAAATCATCAGTATTCTTTCCGGAGGAAGAAAGGCGGGAAACCATTTCTCCCAAGGCACAGGCCTGTGCTCCGATGAGTCCCGCAGCAGCACCGCCGCCGGGAGCGGGAGCCGTAGAACCGAGAGCGGATAGGTAAGCATCAATCGTCATTTCATGAAATTTAAGAGACATAGGACCTCCTATATGCTTTATACGCTTTTATTATATAGCATGGATAGGGAAGTAGAAAGAAATATTATAAAAGGATTTAAAGAGAATATGGGTTTGTGAAAAAATAATTGACAAAGCACCGCCCCTACCATATACTAAAAATGTAATAATTATATCTTAGCGAGAGATAGTAGGTTATTACAATAAGGTCCAACAGGAGTGTTGGTACCGTAAAGCTCTAACGGCACCCACGGGTGCCGTTATCTTTTTATATGACTTTTTAACCGTAGACATGTGGATATTTTTAGTAAATATTTTGTACAAAGGAGAGAAGCCATGAATTACGTATTGGGATTGGATGTGGGGATTGCCTCGGTAGGGTGGGCTGTATTGGAACTGAACGAGGAAGATAATCCGATACGTATAGAAGGCTTGGGAGCTCGTATTTTTGACAAGGCAGAGGTACCGAAGACAGGTGCGTCACTGGCAGCGCCACGGAGAATGAGCAGGGGAATTCGCCGTGTTATCCGCCGCCGTCGTTTCCGTTTGCAGAGAGTGCGGAGTTATCTTAAAAGACATAATATTTTGCCGGCAGAAAAAGTAGACCATCTCTATGATGTGCCTTCGGCGATAGATATTTATGAACTGAGAAAAAGAGCGCTTACGGAAAAAGTGACGGCTCAAGAATGGGCACGACTTCTCATATTCTTTGCCAAGCATCGCGGCTTTAAATCGAATCGTAAAAAAGCAAGCGGCGATGCAGATGAAGGTGAAATGTTGAAAGCCATTGCCGCCAATGCGGAGATTTTGAAAAATTACCGCACCGTCGGTGAAATGCTTTGTGATAATGAAAAATTCAGGAAGCGGAAAAGGAACAGGGACGGTGCCTATAATTTCACCGTAAGCCGCGCCATGCTCATGGAAGAGATACATACACTTTTTGAGATCCAGCGGAATCTGGGGCAAAAATTTGCTGATGAAAAATTAGAAGAAGAATATGTAATTCTTTTTGCAGCCCAGCGTAAGTTTGACGAGGGTCCGGGCGAGAACAGCCCTTATGCCGGCAATCAAATCGAAAAAATGATTGGCTCTTGTACACTTGAAGGGGAAAAAGAAAAGAGAGCGCCGAAAGCAAGTTATGCTTTCATGGCGTTCAACCTGTGGCAGAAAATTAACCATCTGAAGGTAAACAGACGAGGAAGCGAGCGTTTTCTTACAGAGGAAGAAAGACGACGCATCGCTGATTTAGCATGGAAAAAAGAAAAACTGACTTATGGCAGTTTGCGTGAAGTCTTGTTTCTCGATCCGGAAGACCGTTTCGTAGGACTTCGGTATGATTTGAAAAAGGAAAAAGAGGAAGATCTGGAAGAGCCTGTGTCAGAAGCGGAGAAAATGTCTTTCAGTTGGGTAAAAGACTACCATAGTATCCGCAAAGCGTTGGATAAAGTTGAAAAAAACCGTATCCTTAAATTGAGCCATGAACAGTTGGATACCATTGCAACGGCTTTCTCTGTATATAAAAATGAAGAAACGATCGAGAAATATTTAGAAGAAGGGGGAATTGAAAAAGCGGATAGAGAAGCACTTCTGGAAAGACTTTCCGGTTTCAGCAAGTTCGGACATCTTTCCCTCAAGGCTTGCTACAAAATTCTTCCTTTTCTTGAAAAAGGAGAAGTTTATTCCAGAGCCTGCGAACGGGCAGGTTATGATTTCAGCAAAAGCTCTCTGGAAAATATCGATGATATACCTAATCCTGTGGTGAAACGATCCATCAGTCAAACGCTGAAAGTCATCAATGCCATTATCCTCCGGTATGGAAATCCGGTGGAAGTCCATATCGAACTGGCCCGCGAACTGGCAAGAAATTTCCGGGATCGTAAGAAAATGGAAAAAGGAATGCAGGAAAATCAGGCAAAAAATGAAAAGATCAGACAACGTTTGATAAGCGAATTTGGTGTACTTCGTCCCAAGGGTATGGATATCGTGAAATTTAAGCTTTGCGAAGAGCAGAATGGAGAATGCGCGTATTCCCAGAAACATTTCGATATGGAGAAGCTCTTGAGAGACCCATCTTATGCGGAAGTGGATCATATCATTCCCTATAGCCGTTCTTTTGATGATTCTTACAATAATAAAGTCCTTGTTCTTACAAAAGAAAACCGGGAAAAGAGAAACCGCATACCCATGGAATATCTGGCAGATGCCCCGGAACGGAAGAATCGGTTTATCCATTGGGTGAAGAGTACCATTCGGAACAGCCGTAAGAGAGAAAACTTGCTTCGAATCGACTATACGGAAACAACAGAAAACGAATGGAAACGGAGAAATCTCCAAGATACGCAGTATATCAGTAAGTACCTGTACAATTATCTTCGGCACCATTTGGTACTGGCTAAGGGATATACCGAAAGAAAAAGACGGATTATCCCTGTGAATGGCGCGGTGACTGCTTATTTCCGAAAGCGTTTAGGAATCAATAAAATCAGGGAAAACGGTGATCTCCACCATGCCGTAGATGCGGTGATCATCGCCTGCGCTACGCAAGGTATTGTAAATAAGGTGTCACGGTACAGCAAGAGCAGGGAGCTGTGGGATTATGAAGTGGATATGGAAACAGGAGAAGTCCTTCAAAAGAAAAATAAAAACACAAAAGATGTATTCCCTGAACCATGGCTGAATTTCCGCTATGAACTGGAACAAAAAGTCAGAGTAAGACCGCTGGATATCCCGAAAACTGCTGATATAACAGAAATGGAAGAACCTTTTGTGTCCCACATGCCCAATCGGAAAATACATGGCCCGGCACATAAGGAAACCATTCGGAGCGGAAGATTGAAAGAAGAAGGATATACCATTTCGAAAACGGCGCTGATTGATTTGAAACTGACGGAAGATAAAGAGGAAATAAAAGGATACTACAATAAAGAAAGTGATCGGCTCCTTTATGAAGCGCTGAAAAAACAATTGCAAAGATATGGTGGGAAGGCGAAAGAGGCATTTAAAGAACCATTCCATAAACCAAAGGCCGACGGGACGCCCGGTCCGATTGTGAATAAAGTGAAAATTATGGAAAAATCCACCATGCTGATACCTGTCAATGGTGGAAAAGGCCTGGCTTCTAATGGAAATATGGTGCGGATTGATGTGTTCCGGGTAGAAGAAAAGGGAAAGAAGAAGTACTATTTTATTCCTGTCTACGTGGCGGATACAGTGAAAGAAGAATTGCCCAATAGAGCTGTGCTTGCTCATAAGCCCTATGAGGCATGGAAGATCATGAAAGAGGAGGATTTTATTTTTTCTCTGTATCCCAATGATTTAATTTTTGTAGATGCAGGGAAAGGAATTCCCTTTAAGGCAGCGTTAAAAGGAAGTACTTTAGATCCTGAGAAAAAGGCGAGCCGGTTTTTGATGTATTACAAGGGCGCAGATATTGCAACAGGGAGCATCAGCGGAGTCAATCATGATGAGACATATAAGGCCAGAGGGATCGGCATACAAAGTTTAAGGGAAATCAAAAAATGCTGTATCGATGTACTTGGAAATATTTCTTTTGCAAGTAAGGAAAAACGGCAGACCTTTCGGTAGAGGAGGCAGTTATGTACCAACATATCATGGTGGAAAGCGGTGCTAAAGTATTTCAAAAAAATAACCGCCTTTGTATCGAAAAAGATGTACTTCATGAACTGCCGGCGGAAGATATTGCCACAGTAGTTTTGGACAATCGGGAAATCATCATTACCACATACTGACTGGAGCAGCTTTCTTCGCGAGGGACGGTGGTTATTCTCTGTAATGGAAAGCATATGCCGGAATCGGTTCTTCTTCCTTATGGCGCCAATTCACGGCGGCTGAAAACGATCCGCCGTCAAATTTCTCAAAAGAAGCCGCACCTGAAGCAGCTCTGGCGGCAGGTGGTGCAGGAAAAGATACGAAATCAAGGGCGCTGTCTGGAATTCTGCGATAAAGAAAATATAGTGGATAGATTGGCAGATAAAGTAAAGTCCGGTGATACGACGAATGTGGAAAGCACGGCAGCAGCCGCTTACTTTCCCATGCTTTTTGGGGAAGACTTTACCCGCCGTACACCGTACTTGGTGAATGATATCCTGAACTATGGGTATATGATTCTTCGAAGCGCCATCGCCCGGTATCTGGCGATTTACGGCTTTGAACCAAGCCTTGGCCTTTTCCACCACAGTGAATTGAATGCTTTTAATTTGGCCGATGATCTCCTTGAGCCGTTTCGTCCCCTTGTCGATTTATATGCTTTCCGTTTTGTGGAAAGTGAGGAAGAATATCTTACAAAAGAAATACGTCGGGGACTTGTCCAACTTTTAAACTGCAATATTCGTTCAGGAAAAGAAGTCCACAGCGTGAACCATGCCATTGAGCGGGAGGTGCAAGGTTTATCACGGTGCTTTGAAGATGCTTCGGCAGTCTTGCTCCTTCCAGAGTTAATGCCTTTACAGGCCCATGCCTATGAGTAAGTATATGCGTCTCATCGTAATGTTTGACTTGCCTACAGGGACAGCAGGAGAGCGGAGGGCGGCAAATCAGTTCCGTCATTTTCTTCTTCATGACGGCTATTATATGATGCAGTTCTCTATCTATGTGCGCCTTTGCAATGGGCAGGAAGCGGCAACGAAGCACCGCGGACGTCTTTTGCGGGAACTTCCCGAGGAAGGCTCTGTGCGGACACTCCTCGTGACGGAAAGGCAGTTTGAAGCCATGGAAATTCTGTGCGGAGAAAAGATTCCCGATTTGGATGAGCCTCAAAAAGAAAGTAAACTGCTTGTCTTCTAAAAAAATGAAAAATAAAGAGGAGAATTTATTTATTTTTTTAAAAATTTCATACTAAAAAGACGGGATACTGAGTGAGTACCTCGTCTTTTTTAGCAGGTATTATACCTTAGCGAGAGATAGTAGGGAATTACAACCAAAGTATGCAACAACGGATTATATAAAAAATTATACCTTAGCGAGAGATAGTAGGGAATTACAACCCATCTGCCTGCTGATTTCTCTCTAAGCCAATTATACCTTAGCGAGAGATAGTAGGGAATTACAACTTTCTCTTTGTCAAGCATGATATTTTCGTTATTATACCTTAGCGAGAGATAGTAGGGAATTACAACATTGGCTCTGAAATTTCTTGATCGCATTTTATTATACCTTAGCGAGAGATAGTAGGGAATTACAACGCTGTACTGATGTACTAAGTGATTTCCGTGATTATACCTTAGCGAGAGATAGTAGGGAATCACAACTAAAAAAGCGCTCAGTTGCGTGCGGATTTGACTTTTTGTCATTATCTCTTATACTTTTAATAAAGAAATGAGCGGCTTGAACCTCCGCCCGCATTGGTGGAGGATCATCAAGTCGTTTATTTCTTTAGCATCATTATGTAGAAGAATAAAATAGGAAGGGAGTTACCGCATTCAAAGGTCCTTTCCTTGAAGGGTTGCAATATTGACGCCTGTGGGCAAGCATGGTATAATACATTTCGTTATACAGCAGGTGCTGTATGATAAGATGCGGCGGGTGTGGTGAAGTGGTTAACACGGCGGATTGTGGCTCCGTTATGCGTGGGTTCGACCCCCACCACTCGCCCCATTTTTTTTACACAAATCTATATGGTTTGCAGGATAGGATCCATCTTCCATAATGGGGGTATAGCCAAGCGGTAAGGCAACGGACTTTGACTCCGTTATCGGTGGTTCGACTCCACCTACCCCTGCCAATATATTGCGCGGACAGCCGCGTTTTTTTATTGGTATTTTTAAACGGCGCTGTACTGTGGGTACGCATTTTTATATGTGTATCTGTCTGTGAACTGCAGATTTCATGGTTTAAATTTATGCGAGAGTTTTTACATATTAATGGTTACCGCATCTTTCTATGATGAAGGGAAGGCAGATTAATTTCTATTGATTATGAGATGAATGTATATAAAGAAAATCATTGTTTTTTCTGATGGTTGTGATAAAATAAAATTCGATTCATCCCGGATGCGGACAGACACCCGCCGGGGGATGAAAGGAGATTGGAAGAATGAGCAGTTCAGTACAGTTTTATTTGGCGATTTTTATTTTTCTCATGACTTATGCGGGCATTATGTCAGAGAAAATACATCGTACGATTTGTGCTCTTGCCGGCGGCGGCGCTATGATTTACTTTGGCCTCGTTACGCAGGAGCAGGCGATTACAGAATTTATCGATTTCAATACACTGGGACTTTTGACGGGGATGATGATTTTGATTTCCGTTGTGAAGCAATCCGGTTTCTTTCAGGTACTTGCGTTGTGGGCGCTGAAGAAATCAAAGGGATCTCCGCGGGAGCTCCTGATTTTGCTTTCTATCGTCACGGCGGTGGGGGCGGCACTCATTGATTCTGTCACGGCAGCGCTCCTGATCGCGCCCATGACGATTTCCCTGTGCCGCATGCTCCGTATGTCTCCCGTGCCTATTCTGATTTCTGAAATATTGATGTGCAACATAGGCGGTACGGCACTTATGATCGGGAATCCGCCAAACGTCATGATCGGTTCCGCGACACACCTGGATTTCAATGACTTCCTTATAAATCTGGCTCCGGTCGTTGTCATTACGGTCATTGTTATCCTGATTGCGGTTCTTCTCATTTTCAAGAATGATTTTTCCAGTGTCCGTATGAGTGCGAAAGAGCTGGAAAAAATTGATATTATGTCCGGCGTGGAAGACAAATCTATTTTCAGCCGTTCGCTTATGGTTCTTGCGTTTACGGTCCTCGGCTTCGTTGTCCATTCCCATTTCGGTCTGGAATCGGCAACGGTCGCCATGACGGGCGGTATGGCGGCACTGCTCTTCTGTGGTATCAATCCGGAAGATGCTCTTAAAGAGGTGGATCTGGACACACTCATGTTCTTCATGGGGCTCTTCATTCTGGTGGGGGGCATGGAAAATGCCGGCGTCATTACGGCAATTGCGGAAAAGGGTATCGAAATGGTGGACGGCGACAGCCACCTGATTACCTTCCTCATTTTGCTTCTTTCCGGTGTAGCTTCCGCTTTCGTTGACAATATTCCTTTCACGGCGACAATGATTCCTCTGATCCAGGATATGCAGTCTCTCATGAATCTGCCCCATGCGGATTATATGTGGTGGGCGCTTGCGACCGGTGCGTGCTTCGGCGGCAACGGTACTATGATTGGTGCTTCACCGAATGTGATCATGGTGGCTATCGCGGCAAAAGAAGGGTTCAATATCAGCTTTACCGCTTTTATGAAATGGTGCTTTCCGCTGATGCTTCTGTCTCTTTTTGTGGCAGGGTGTTACCTTGAGACACGGTACTTCATTTTCGGTATGTAAATAAATAGAATAATATAATAGAGTAGAAAGCGCTTTTCTTCGGAGAAGCGTTTTTTCTGTTGTAAAAGACGGCCTTAATGAAATATTTAATATACGCTTATTGCTTTTCTTTTGTGTGGAATTGGCCGAACTAAGATAAATGAATAAAATGGGAATTTTATGTGTATGTCCATTCCGTAAATAAGATGGTTCTGCAAACCTTTTCTATTTGACTTTTTTATATTAGTGGTATACTATAATTTTTGATGTAAAGAATATAGTATACGTTTTTACATATCATTCATTGACTAAGGAGGGTCATGATGGACGCAAGAGAAAATGCTTATGTACTGTGGTTTGATGAGCTGCGCCGCGCGGACGTGGGACTGGTAGGAGGGAAATCCTCTTCTCTGGGGGAACTGACTTCTTCCGTGGATGTACCTGTTCCATACGGATATGCGACAACAGCCAGCGCATACCGCTATTTCATGGAAAAGACGGGACAGAATAAGAAAATTCATAAGATGCTTCAGGAACTGCAGGATGTGGAAGATTCCGTAGAGCTCCATGAAGTCTGTACAAAAATCCGTGAAAGCATCTGCTCTGCCACTATGCCGGAAGACCTTGCCGAACAGATTGGAAAGGCTTATGAAGAACTTGCCGAAAAGGTGGGTGAAAAGAATCCTTTCGTCGCCGTCCGCTCCTCTGCTACCGCGGAAGATTTGCCGGATGCTTCTTTTGCCGGGCAGCAGGATACATACCTGAACGTCACCGGGCGGGATATGGTTATCCGGAAAGTAAAGGAATGCTATGCGTCCACTTTCACCGACCGTGCCGTTTATTACCGTGCGAAGAAAAACTTTGACCATGAAAATGTGGCGCTTTCCGCCGCCGTCCAGATGATGGCTGATGCGAAAGCGGCAGGTGTCATGTTCACCGTCAACCTGGCGACCGGCGCTGACGACAGTATCATGATCGAAGGCTCCTGGGGGCTTGGCGAATACATCGTGCAGGGTACCGTAACACCCGATAATTTTGTTGTGGATAAAGATTCTCTTACCATTACTTCCCGCCGCATCAATGAAAAATCCATCGAACTGATCCGCAAAGAAGCCGGCGATGTGGAAGAAAGAAAAGTGGAACGGGAACGTGCCAAAGCGCAGGTTATAAGCGATGAACAGATCGCCCAGCTGGCCGATTACGCAAAACGTATTGAAAAACATTACGGCTGCTATATGGATATGGAATGGGCTGTCGACCACAAAGACCGCCTTTGGATTCTCCAGGCACGCCCTGAAACAGTCTGGTCCAAGAAAAATAAAGAAAAGAAATCGGAGGAAGAAACAGTCATGACAACTGATCACAACGTACTTGTAAAAGGACTTCCCGCATCCCCGGGCATGGCGGCAGGCAAATGCCATGTCATCACCGATCCGAAGGACATTGATACCTTTAAAGAAGGGGAAGTTCTTGTCACCACCATGACGTCTCCCGACTGGGTACCCGCTATGAAGAAGGCAGTCGCTATCGTGACTGATGCCGGCGGTATGACCTGCCACGCTTCCATCGTATCCCGCGAATTGGGAATCCCCTGTGTTGTCGGGACCAAGAGCCGCAGTGTAGAAGCGACAGGCGTGCTGAAAACAGGACAGGATATTACCATTGATGCACGCAACGGCATTGTTTATGACGGCATTGTTGCCGATCTTGTGAAGAAAGGAACGCCCGCTGCCCAGGCAGCAGGTACAGCGGCAGTAGCTGCCGAATATTTCCCGCCTACAGGCACCCGCGTTCTTATGAATCTCGGCGATCCCGATCTGGCTGATAAATATGCGTCGCTTCCCTGTGACGGTATCGGACTCATGCGGGAAGAATTTATCTGGACCACCTTTATTCATGAACATCCGCTGTACCTGATCGAAACAGGCCGGCCGGAAAAAGTGGTAGATATGCTTGCGGAAGGCATCAGCAAAGTATGCCGCGCCCTTGCTCCGCGTCCCGTTGTTCTCCGTTTCTCCGATTTCAAATCCGGCGAATACAGAAATCTCAAGGGCGGCGATAAGTACGAACCGGAAGAACCGGCCGACCTTCTTGGTTGGAGAGGCGCTTCCCGTTACTATGATCCGAAATATACCGATGCATTTCGCCTTGAACTGAAAGCGGTCAGAAAAGTCCGCGAAGAATACGGCCTGAAAAATCTGAACTGCATGATTCCGTTCTGCCGCACCGTTGATGAAGCAGAAAAAGTAACGGCCATTATGAGAGAAGAAGGACTGGAACGCGGTCCGGACTTCAAACTTCTCCTTATGGCGGAAATTCCGGCCAATATTCTCCTGGCAGACCGTTTCAATAAATTTGTTGACGGCTATTCCATCGGCTCCAATGATTTAACTATGCTTATTCTGGGATGCGACAGAAATAATGATACCGTAGCTTCTCTCTTTGATGAACGTAATCTGGCCATCAAGAGGGCTATCCGCCACCTGATCAAAGTGGCGCACAGAGACGGCAAGACCGTATCCATCTGTGGACAGGCGCCGTCCGTATATCCCGACTTTACGGAATTCCTCGTAAAGAGCGGAATTGACTATGTATCCGTCAACCCGGACATGGTGAAGAGTACCCGGTTGAATGTAGCCCGCATCGAGCAGCGCCTGATGCTGGATGCGGCGACGGGCAGAGGTGTCGTAGACCAGGAAGATTACGAACTTTGATTTTAAAATAATGGCAGAGGGCATGGGAAAGTTGACATGTCCTCCGCCACAGTTCCGCTTTGCGGAAGAAGGAGGGAAGGGAAATTATGCAGCTTACCGGCCGACAACAGGAAATCACGAGGATCGTTCGGGAAAACGGTCCTATCACAGGGGAAATGATCGCACAGCGTCTCCATGTGACGAGGAGCGCGCTGCGTGGAGATCTGGCGGTTCTTCTTTCAGGAGAGGTAATCGCTGCCCGCCGTCGTCTCGGCTACTATTACCTTGGGGGCGGAGAAGATCCCGCGGCTGCTGAAATCCGTTCCTGCACGGCGGAAGACTGTATGTCCCGCCCGATACTTGTCGGAGCGGAATCCAATGCCTATGACGCGGCGGTTCTCCTGTTCACCGAAGATATCGGTACGCTTTTCGTGGGAAAGAAAGATGACATACAGGGCGTCGTTTCCAGGAAAGATCTTCTGAAAGCGGCCATGGGTCGTGATGATTTGGCAAAAGTGCCGATTTCCATGGTAATGACATCCCGTTCGAAAATGATTTATGCCGAACCGAAAGAAGATCTTGTATCCATCGCACAGAAGATGATGGATTATGAAGTCGATTGTCTACCTGTAGGGACTTTTAAAAATGTGGGAAATGACAGGAAATTTGTTCTTATCGGGCGTGTATCGAAAACGAATATCACCCGTCTCTTTTTGGAACTGGGGAAAGGCGGCAGAAAATAATAAATGGCAAAACAACCGCAGGTTTATGTCGTTTCCGATTCTCTTGGAGAAACGGCGGAAAGTGTGGCTAAGGCGACCATCGGCCAGTACGACACGGATATTGAGATCCATCGTGTGCCCTTTATCCGTCATACGGATCAGATAGAAAAAATTATTGATGAAGCGGCACAGGCGGGGGCTGTGGTCTGTCACACACTGGTCAGTCCTGAACTCCGTGCCGACTTTGAACGGATAGCCCATGAAAAAAATGTCCGTTATGTGGATATCTTAGGTCCCATGATGAATATGGTGACTGATGTGGCAGGGGTGCAGCCCCGCATGAAACCGGGAATCATCCACCGTCTTGATGAAGAATATTTTAAGAAAGTGGAAGCCATTGAATTTGCTGTCCGCTATGATGACGGAAAAAATCCGGCGGGATTCGCAAAAGCGGACATGGTTCTCATCGGTGTGTCCCGTACATCAAAAACGCCGCTGTCCATGTATATGGCGCACAAAAAGTACAAGGTGGCGAACCTGCCCCTTGTGCCGGAAGTGCAGATACCGGAAGAAATATTCCAGGTGCCTCCCTATCGTCTGATTGGCCTCATTATTGACCCTTACAAACTGAACGGAATCAGAAGAGAACGAATGAAAGCGCTCGGATTTTCAGGAACGGCAAATTACACTGATATCGAGCGCATTGAAGATGAGCTGGCTTATGCCAAAGAAGTCATGCATCAGCTTCACTGCACCGTCCTTGATGTATCAAATAAAGCCATTGAAGAGACGGCAAGCCGCATCATGTCCATTATTGAGCGGAATAAGGAACTATACGGCGACAAATATTGACAGATGATGAAATCTCCCGAAGGAAACTTCAGGGGATTTTTTTGTGCTGGAATGATTTTATGAATACATTTGCGGCAACACTGTTCCTCATCACAGATGCAGATCCTTCACATGCATTCAGGATGACGTCTTAACGTCTTATACAAGGATCATGGAATCGGCCGTCAGAAGGAGCTGCTGGCGCACGCAGTGCGATTGAGGATACTCGCTTGTCGTAATGATTTAAATCGTAAAAGAATAGTTAGCTTGCAGCTGACAGCTCACAGCTGATAGCTTTTATCTTCTTACCGTTTTCCCCACCACAGCAGCAGATTCTTCGCTGCCGCTCTGAATGACGTCTTACCGTTCTCTGTCATTAGTACTATATAAGTGTAGCAAAGAGAAATACAACATTTCCCCTGCTGCACTTATTTTCTGAACGGGGACAAGCATTCTGTTTGAGAAAGCCGGAAAGCGGGATGGTGACACAAAGCGAAGAATCTATGACTCTCATGACGTCCTGCGGGGTTCTTTCTATTTATCTCATCACGGTGGCAGATCCTTCACATTCGTTCAGGATGACGCTTTACTGTTAGTGTCATTATGATGCTTTCCGCTCCCCATCGTTAGTAACGCTTTCCCCAATCGTCATTCAGAACGGGGGTAAGAATGCTGTGTGGGAAAATGGGTAAGCAGAACGGTGACACGGAGTGAAGAATCTATTACACTGATGACACTGTGCGGTTTCTTTTCTGTTTATCACAAAATTACTTTTACCGTTTTCCTCACCACGGGTACAGCTCCTTCGCATTTGTTCAGGATGACATCTCACCTTAATCGTCATCTTCATAACTAATCCTTTGCCAATACCCCGAATGACGTTTTCCGTTTCTTGCTACTATGGCGCTTACCGTTACTCATCATTTAGAATATATGATAAAAATTTACTGCGGAAACAATAAAAGAAAACCACCTTTTATTTGATAACAATTAGAAAATATGATATGCTATAGAACGAATTGAAATTTATTCGCAGATTAAGCGGATGCTGAATCGGTAAGGATGGAATTTACATGAGAAGCAAACGAATGCGGCGAAGCATTATCAGACGTGTTTTGCAATTTATCCCTGTACTGCTGGGGATTACTTTTCTTGCGTTCCTTTTAATCTATTTATCGCCAAGCGATCCTGTGAGCGTGCGTATGTCGGCAGGCGGTATTTCCGTCAGTCCTGAAATCATGGAGTCCATGCGCATATCCATGGGCCTTGACCGTCCGCTTCTTGTACAGTATGGCGACTGGCTGTGGAATATTCTTCACGGAAATATGGGAAAATCATATATTACTGACGCTGACGTGCTGGATCAGATTTTGAAAGCGCTGCCTTATACATTAAAAATGGCGGGCGCTTCTCTTTTGCTGACCCTCTGCATTTCGATTCCCGTAGGGATACTCACGGCGGCCATGCAGAACAGCAAGTTTGATTATGTGGTCCGTGTCATGGCGTTTGTGGGAAATGCTCTTCCCAACTTTATCATTGCCCTTTGCCTCATGTTTATTTTTTCCTACCGTCTCGGGTGGATTCCGGTGCTGGCGACGACAAAGCCTATCGGACTTGTCCTTCCTGCGCTTACGCTGGCGCTGGTCATGTCGTCCCGCTATATCCGGCAGATTCGTGCTGCCATGCTTGACGAGCTGAGCAAGGGGTATGTGGTGGGACTTCGCTCCCGCGGACTTTCTGAAACGACCATTTTGTATAAAAATGCATTAAAAAATATTATGGTAACGGTGATTACGCTTACCGGTATTTCCCTCGGCTCTCTTCTGGGCGGAACGGTTATCGTGGAAACCGTTTTCACCTGGCCCGGTCTCGGCAGTCTTATTATGGAAGGGATCAGCCAGCGAGACTATCCTGTGGTACAGGCGGTCATCGTATGGATGGCATCTGCTTTCATGGTGGTCAATCTGCTTACCGATATTTCTTATACTGTTTTTAATCCGAAAATTAAAGATATATAGGAGGACCTGTGGATCTTTCAGCAAAACGGATTTCGAAAAGTATGTGGTGTCTTCTCGGCATCATCCTGTTTATCATTCTTTTCAGTTTGATTTCGCCGTACCTGGCACCTAATGATCCCTATCTGACCCATTCCGACAATATCCTTGCCGCGCCGGATATGAATCATTTATTTGGTACCGACAATCATGGGCGCGATGTGCTTTCCCGCGTGATGGTGGGCAGCCGCAGTTCCATCTTTGCCGCATTTGCCATCATCGCCTGTGCAGGGACTTTGGGAAGTTTTGTGGGTCTTATGGGCGGTTATTTCGGCGGGAAGGTGGATGCCTGTCTTATGCGGGTGACCGATATATTTCTCGCATTTCCCGATATCCTTCTGGCAATTGCCGTAGCGGGCATTTTAGGCGGCAGTCTTTTGAATGCCATGTTCGCCCTCGTGCTGACGGCGTGGACGCAATATGCCCGGCTGGCACGGAGTTCGACTATTGCTATTAAAGAAGAAACATTTATCCATGCCGCCCGCCTTGGCGGGTGCAGTGACAGGGAGATCATATTTCTCCACATTCTGCCGAATATCGCGGGACCGCTTATCGTTACCGCGACGCTCCATGTAAGCGGTATGATGATGGGGCTCGCCGGGCTGTCATTTCTCGGACTCGGGGTGCAGGTACCGGAAGCGGAGTGGGGATCCATGATCAGCGAAGGACGCTATTGTCTTCAGAATGCGCCGTGGGTGGCTCTCGCACCGAGTGCCGTCATGGTTTCCGTTATGCTTGTTTTTAATTTATTCGGTGACCAGGTCAGAGATTTACTGGATCCGAAAAATGAAAAATAATTATATTTTTTAGGAGGAAAAAACATGAAAAAGAGATGGATTGCTGCAGGATTGGCAGCGGTAACGGCCTGTTCCGTTTTTATCAGCGGCTGCGGTGATGATAAGAAAGCGGCGGCGGATAAAATCGTCCGTGTGGCGGGGACAGTATCCGTATCTTCTTCGTCCATGGATCCGGCAAAAGGATGGGATGGCTGGTACATTGTCCGCTACGGTGTCGGCGAGACACTGTTTAAAGTAGGGGATGGTCTCAAGATTGAACCCTGGCTTGCTGAAAAGTTTGAAAAGATAGATGACCTGACCTGGAAAATCACACTGAAAAAGAACGTGACCTTCTCCAATGGGGAAGCCATGACACCGCAGAAAGTGATTGACTCCCTGAAACGTGTGGGCGACATGAATGAACGTGCCGGTTTCCTGAAAACCGCCGTTTATACTGTTGACGGGGACGCTGTCGTCATTAAGACGGAAAAACCGCGCCTTACCCTGATCAATGACCTGGCGGATCCTTATGCGACCATTATCGACGTGGCAAATACGAAAGATTTTGAAAAAGCGCCGATTGGTACGGGCCCATTCGTGATGGCATCGTATGAGAGCAATAAAAAAGCCGTCATGAAAAAGAATCCGAAGTACTGGGGCGGGGAAGTCAAGTCTGACGGCGTGGAATATACCAAAGTCACTGACGCGAATGCGCTTGCCATGTCTCTCCAGGGCGGCGAAGTGGATATCGCCCAGGATTTGACCGTAGACGCTGCGGAAAATATCGCGAAAAAAGACAACCTTGTTGTGAAGAGAGTGGCACAGCCCCGTGTGTACCAGATGTATTTCAATCTGAACAAAATGCAGGATAAGGCTGTCCGTGAAGCAATCATGTACGGCGTGAACAAAAAAGACATTGGAGAAAAATTGATGAAGGGTGCTGTGTCCGCTGCTTACAGCGCGTTTCCCGATGACAGCGCTTATGGTGCGAAGAACCTGAAACCCCGTATGTTTGACGCTGCCAAGGCCAAACAGATTCTTGCCGATGCAGGATATAAGGATACCAATGGCGACGGTATCGTGGAAAAGGACGGTAAGCCGCTTACTGTACAGTTTTCTGTTTATAAGCGTGCCGCGATAGCTCCCATTGCTACGGAAATGCAGGCCCAGCTGAAGCAGATCGGCATTGATGTCCAGATTAAGAATTTTGAAAAAGCAACGTTCTTCGCTCCGGGGGATTTTGATATCGGCCTCTATTATGTAGTCACCATGCCGGTGGGAGATCCTTACGATTTCCTCTACAATGCCTATGACAAGGACAGCAAAGTCAATTTCGGGCACTACAATAATCCGGAAGTGCAGGGATGGCTGGAAGAATTGCAGAAGCTGCCTGACGGTGAGGCAAGGATGCAGCTTGTCCATAAGATCCAGCAGGCGGTCATTGATGATGCGGCCATGGATTTTGTCGGATTCAATACGATCCAGGTAGGCATGGGCAAGAATGTCAAAGGCTACCTGATTACACCGAATGATTATTACCAGGTGACGAAAGACCTCGAAAAATAAGCGGGAGAAATCTATGCAGCCATTACTGACAATTCAAGACCTCAGCGCCGGTTATGGCGGCAAAACGGTCATCCGTGATATTTCCCTTACACTGATGCCCGGTGAAATACTGGGCGTCGTCGGGGAAAGCGGCAGTGGGAAAACGACGCTTCTGAAAGCCGTTTCGGAAGTGAAAGGCCTCAGGACCGATATCTATACGGGAACAGTTACTTTCAACGGGGAAGACCTGATCCATATGGAGGCGGAGGAAAAAAGGAAACGCCAGGGAGAAGAGATAGCCTATGTGTTTCAGCATCCCGGCGATTCCCTGAATCCCACGCGGAAAGTGCGTGTCCAGTTCTATGAGACCATCCTCGCCCACAGGCGGATGGAGAAAAAAGAAATGGACGAACTGATTGCTTCTGTTTTTAAGCGGATCGGACTGACCGATGTGGAACGGATACTGAATGCCTATCCCTTTGAACTTTCCGGCGGAATGGCGCAGCGTGTGGTGATTGCCCTTGCCGTGCTGCTCCATCCGAAACTGATTCTTGCCGATGAGCCCACCTCCGCGCTGGATACCACCGTGCAGAAACAGGTTCTAGAAGAACTTCTCATGCTCCGGAACACCCTCCATACCGCCATGATCATTATTACCCATAATATCGGCGTGGCCAGACATCTGGCGGATCGTGTGGCGGTGCTTTATAAAGGGGAAATCGTGGAAATGGGGAAGACGAAAGAAGTTCTTGAAAACCCGCAGCATCCCTACACGAAATCGCTCATGGCCGCCGTGCCGAAACTGGCATATGGCATGGAAAAGGAGGCATGATGGAGGAAATCCTTGTTTGTGAAAACCTGACGATGACCTTTAACGATGGTGAATACATCGTGCATGCTTTGAAAAATGTAAGCTTTTCTCTTCATAAAAATGAAGTTCTTGGCATTATCGGGGAAAGCGGCAGCGGGAAATCGACTATTGCGAAACTGATTACCGGACTGTATCAGCCGACGGGAGGAAATATATTTCTTGACGGCCGATCGATTGTCCGCCTGAAACGGCAGGCGCAGAAAGAAGTGTATACCAAAGTGCAGATGGTATTTCAGGATGCTGTCGGCTCTTTCAATCCGCGGAGGAAAATCGGTGAGTCCATTTCGGATACGCTCTGCCGTCTTTGCGGAGAAAAGAAGCATACCGCCGGTAAAGAAGCGGCCCGTCTTCTGGAAGATGTAGGACTCCCCGGGGACTATGCGGAAAAATATCCCCATGAGCTTTCCGGCGGCGAGTGCCAGCGTGCGGCGATAGCCAGAGCGATGTCCGTCCATCCGGAAATTCTCATTTGCGATGAAGCCACTTCGGCGCTTGACGTTTCCGCACAGGCAAAAATTGTGGAGCTCCTTATGCATCTGCGCAGGATCCATAACGTAAGCATTTTATTCATTACACATGATCTTCCGCTGGTAAGCAATATAAGCGACCGCATCCTTATCATGAATGAAGGAGAACTGGTGGAAGAAGGAAGCACCGAAGAAGTGATCACCCGGCCGAAAACCGTTTATACCAGACGGCTCCTTGATGCGGTATGCTGATGATTTAAAACGGCAGGCGGATGATTATCCCGAGAGAACGGCTCCCTGCCCGGTTTGTTATTTTTATACATAATAAAACCGCTTTCTGTAGTGACCTTTATGTCAAACTGCAGAAAGCGGTTTTTAGTTGCCTGCTGAAAAGGCATGAGTAAAGAGCCGTAATAAAATGCAGAAATATTTTGTTACAGTCTGTTATGGTTTGCATAGAATGGATTCATTGGGACAATGGCGTGCAGTCGATGACTGTGGCAAGGTATTTTCCGTCTGTCCTGCTTTGCGCTGTGACTACAGCAAACTTCCCTTCCGACAGGGGAAATGCCTTTTCGAGAGAAAAGCTGGTGTACATTTCTGTTTTGTAGCTGCCTTTTTCATCCTGTTCTTCCTTTGTGTTTTGAAGGATGCTGTCTTCCGGAATGAAATCTTTATAGTCCTGTGGTGCCTTTGACGGACCGGCAGGATCGGACAGCGTGATATTTACGATATGCTCTTTAAAAACAATGACCGTCACGGTACCATTATTGAATCTTTTCATATAAACTGTGTCTCCGGCAGGCGCGCCATAGGCGGCGGTCCAGATATCAAGCGTATCTCCCAGGCGGGCGGCTTGCAAGGCGGGGGCTTTTTCTTTTTGCGTATTTTCTTCTTTAACGGCGGCTGTCTTGGCCGGGACGGCAGGCCTGCCTGCATTGCATCCGGAAAGCAGCAGCACGGATAAAAGAAAAACAGCAGAAGCGGAACCGATGTATTTCATAGAATCCTCCCATAGATTTGATAATAATTTATATTATATCACCGAAAAAAATAATTTTTTCATCTTGACGGCAAACCTTGCTTTCTTGTATGGTTAAGGAAATAGGGGGCGGCTATGTTCAGATTCAATGATATCTTTCTCGTAATCGTGGCGTGCTACGTTATTTATAAAATAGGTTTCGTCGACGGCTTTACTTTGGTGAATCTCTTTATCGCGGTCTGCACCGTTGTGGCTTTTGTATCCACGATTCTTCGCCGAAGCGGATACGTGGAGAAGCTGAAAGAAAAGGAGAATGAAGCGGTGAAGAAACGGGAAGAGAAGAAAAAAATGGACGGTGCAAAGAAAGAGTAACGGGCGGAAGAAACAAAACAGAGAAATATATTTATGCAAACGGCGTTTGTGAGGCGCCGTTTTTGTTTGCCAAAACCGGAAAGGTGTTTGTAAGTCTCTTCTTAGCGTCGGGAGCGTGTCGATTTTTATTCATCGGCTGATTATGTTAAAATGCAAGTATAATTATGAGATTTAGGTAGAAATCCGGGCGGTTTCGGCAGGAATCGTCTTTGGAAAGACAGTTTATTTTCCCAAGAGGTATTTTCATGGATCCCGAATTGGACGTTGTGAGACAGATTAATAAATTGGCGGGACAGGCGCGCCCCGTGGATTTCATGATGGATCTGATTACCCGTTACGGTCATTGGGCATTTTTAATTTATGGGATGTTGCTTTGGTTTGCGCCGGGGAAGAATCAAAAACATCGGCGGGAGAGCTGCGTGGCGGCGTTCCTTGCAGTCTGCCTATGCTCCGTGATTTCCCTTGCTGTCGGAAAGCTGTGGCATCGGGGGCGGCCTTTTACCCGGGACCGGCAGATTTGGAATTTTACAGGGCACAAAGCGAATGCGTCTTTTCCGAGCAATCATGCCATGAACGGCGCGGCCGTGGCCTTTCAGCTTCTGCGGGATCGTATGCCCGGATGCCGGTGGATGGCATGCCTGGCAGGGCTGCTTGCCTTTTCCCGGTTGTTTGCGGGGATGCATTATCCTTCGGATATTCTTGGCGGCGGCGCTATTGCTGCGGCGGTTCATGGGGTATTAAACAAACCTTTTGCGGCTGCTTTCATAAAAAAATTGACAGGAGCCCTGTCTTTATTATCTGACAGTATTTTATACATAGGGAAAAGCAGGTGACCGGATTGGCAGAGAGGAAAGGAAGAGGAAGGAAAATATCGATTGTCCATATTGCGCAGATCCTGCTCAGCGAGTCTGATGCGGAGCATCCGCTTTCCCAGCAGCAGATATTGGCGTTTCTGCGGGAACGGTACGGCATGGAAATGGACCGCAAGGCAGTGCGACGGAATCTGGAAGCCCTTCGTGGCGGCGGGCTTCCTGTAGTGTGCCGTGAGGTGGAGCGTGTAATAGAAGGGAAACCGGCGCCGCTTTCACTGGACTGGTACTGGGATCACGACTTGACAAAGGAGGATATGAAAGCGCTTATCGACCTTTTATATTTCTCCCATCTTCCTGCGGCCGAGGTGCGCCAGCTTGCGCAAAAATTAAAAAATTTATACATGCGTCCTTTTGATGACGGCAAGGCGGCCGTGAAAAATATTCCCGCGCTGAACCAGCTGGAACCGCCTGATGAAACATTGGCAGTTTTGGCGGAGGCTATTGAAAATAAAAAGATGATACAGTTTTTTTACGATCATTATGAGGCTGACGGGAAACGGTACCACGGCAAAGATATAGGCGGCATCGACCGTGTATACCGTGTGAGCCCCTATGTAGTGGCCGCATCGGACGGACGATACTTCCTTTTGGGAAATATTGACGAAAAGGATGAGATTACACCGTTTGCGGTGGAACTTCTTGACAGCGTCTCCCTGCTTGAGGAAGAGGCGCGTCCGCAGAAGACAATTTCCGGCGCGGAAATGGGGATCCGCGTATCAGATTTTCTTTCTGTCTTAAGCCGTACATATGCGGGCTCGTCGGAAAAGTGCCGCTTTGAGGCGGATTGGAAACTCATGACGGATATCGTGACAGATTTCGGGAAATCCGCGTTTATTGTGTCGGCCACGCAGGGACAGGTGCTTGTGGAAATAGAAGCGCCTCCGGCGATTATCTTTGCCTGGGCCTTGAAAAATGCGCCGCTTGTCAAAGTGGTGGCGCCGGCTGCGCTGGTGAAGTCTGTAAGAGAGGCGGCAGCAAACCTGACCCGTCTCTATGGCGGTGGATGATGGGACTGAAAATATGTCTTGGAATTTTCTTTGTCCTGTTTCTTTTTCTGCTGATTCCGATCCGCTACCGTTTCATCCTTGAAATAAAGCACCTTGCCGTGACAGTGGAGTTCATTTTCGGGCTTTATAAGAAAACGATGGAACTGCCGGGAAAGAAACGAGAAAGAACCGCGGATGCGGACGAAAAAATAGAGGAACTCCTTTTTGCAGATGAGGAGCGGCCTGCCGCTGCCCAGAGGGCAGAAATGATTCTTGCCGAAGAGACGGAACCGGAAAAAGCGCCTGAAGAAAAGACAAAAGAAAATAAAGCAGAAAAACACAAAGAATCGGCAGACGAAGGGAAAGGAGAAAAGAAAAAACATCCTCCGCTGTGGAAGCAGCTGCGGTTTGCTATCCATAATGGACTGGCGGAAAATATTTTTAAGGCTCTCGCAGTGATTTTGGCGCACAGCATGCCGCGGAAATGGAATTTTTGCGGAGAGTTCGGCACGGGGGATCCGATGCAGACCGGCCTGCTTGCGGGGATGGCAAAGGCGTTCCTTCCGGAAGCTGCGAAAAATATAGTGTGGAAATATATAGAGCCATCGTATAAACTAAAGGGGAAAGGACAGGGAAGAATTATTCCCTTCTATGTGGTATACATTGTATTGCGCTTGGCGGCAAGCGCGCCGGCACGTCAGTTCTGGCGGTACAGACAGGGAGGAATCCACGATGAATGATGATGCAAGAAAAAAGATTTTTGAAGAATTTAAAGAAATGATCCGCACGGAAACGGTTGTAGGCCAGCCGATTTATCTGGACGATGCCACGATCGTGCCGTTTGTGGATATTTCTTTCGGCTTCGGTACGGGAAATCACGGGACAAACGGAAAATCCAGCGGAGAAGCAGGCGGCGGCAAAATGAGCCCTACGGCGGTTCTGATTATGAAAGGAGAACGCGTCGAATTATTCTCCATTAAAAATGCCACACCGAATGGTACGATCGACAGGGTGCTGAACATGATCCCTGAAGCGGTATCCCATTTTACGAAGAAGAAAGAGAAAAAGAACGAGGTGCGGGAAGCGGCGCTGAAAGAAGCGAAAGAGGCCATGAAAGAAGAGGCGGAAACCGCAGCGCTTGAAGCAAAAGTGTAAAACAGGTGAACTGACTTTTAGTCATTTTATATTGACAGATAAGACTGATTATACTATTATTAATACATACCCAAAATCCCATGATATGTCGGGATATTTCTAAGGAGGAATGTGGGAATGAAAATGAATAAGACAGCAGCAGCTATTACAGCTGGTATCATCACTTTTGGCGCCATGGCGTCCGCATCAGCGGCAGGCATCGGTTTTGTTAATTCCGGCGCCCTGCTCCAGGCTCATCCGAAGATGGAAAAAGTGCAGCTGGATATGAGAACGGCAGCACAGAAAGCACAGGAAAATTTCAACAGCCGCAGCGCAGGCAAGAGCGATCAGGAAAAGGAACAGATCGCCCAGGAAATCCAGCGTGATATGGCTGCCAAAGAAAGAACTGCCATGCAGCCGATTCTGCAGGATATCCGCAAAGCGATCCAGCAGGTTCGCCAGGAAAAAGGACTGGATGTCATTCTGGAAGCCGGCGCGGTGATTGATGGCGGCACAGATGTAACTTCTGAAGTCGGTGCAAAACTCACAAAATAATCTTAAAATGAAAAAGAGGCCTTTCGGGGTCTCTTTTTTGTGTGGAGGTAGTTTGGTGTAAACGCGGGAGCTCTGGCCTTTTTTGCTTTGCGGGTTTATTTTTTATATCCCAAATGGCAGGGAAGGCTTTATAATAAAAGAAATAAAGTTTTTGGAGGACGCCATGGAATTGCTTGATCAATTGTGTAGAGAAATGATTGCTTATGATAAAGGGGATCCCCGTCGGATTCATCATTTTCTGAAAGTTCATGCTTTTGCCGAACAAATCGGGCGGGAAGAGGGGATTCCGGAGAAACAGCTTTTCGTTTTGGAAGCGGCCGCTTATGTCCATGATATCGGGATTCATCGGGGCGAAATGGAGTTCGGCAGGAATGATGGAAAGATACAGGAGGAATTGGGGCCGGGGGAAGCACGCCCTATATTGGAAAGACTCGGATTCGAGACGGAAGATATTGACCGCATCTGCTGGCTGGCCGCCCATCATCATTCCTACGGGAGTATAGACGGTCCGGACGCGCAGATTCTGGCGGAGGCGGATATGCTGGTGAACCAGTATGAAAGCGGCCGAAGTGATAAGGAAAACCGCGCGCTTTATAACCGTCTTTATAAAACGGAAGCGGGGAAACGTATTTTCCGGGAATTGTATTTTGAAAGCTATGAGGGCATTCATGCGTGACACGTCGCTTGTCTATCCGGTACGGAAAGACGGGAGGATTCTTCTGGGACATAAACGGCGCGGCATGGGAGCCGGTAAATGGAACGGATTCGGCGGAAAAAGGGAAGACGGGGAAACGATGCGGGAATGCGCCGCCCGGGAACTTTTTGAAGAAAGCGGACTCATTGCCGATCCGAAAGCTTTTGAGGCGGCGGGAGATTTATATTTCCATCAGCCCTCCGATCCCAGTTGGTCTCATGCGGGCATCGTATACTTTATCTACGCGTGGACGGGGACAGTGCATCTTTCCGATGAGATGGAGCCGAAGTGGTTCCTTCCGGAAGAAATTCCTTTCGGCGAAATGTGGATGGCTGACCGCGTATGGCTCCCTATGATTTTGAAAGGAAATAAAATACGCGGTACGATTTATTTTGAGAAAGACGGGAGCACAGTCTATGATTACCATTTTGAAATGGTTTAAGGAAAGGATTCATTTTGGATAGAATACAGTCGGGACAGGAATGGCCGCATAAGCTTTTAACCTGGTTCGATCAAAACCGCCGTGATTTGCCTTGGCGGGAAGGCAGGCCGCGGAACCCCTATTATGTGTGGGTGTCGGAAATCATGCTTCAGCAGACGCGGACAGAAGCAGTGAAACCGTACTTTGAAAGTTGGAAACGTCGTTTCCCTACGATTGAGGCACTGGCGGAAGCCGAAGAGGCGGACGTACTGCATGCATGGCAGGGACTGGGCTATTACAGCCGCGCAAGAAATCTTCATAAAGCGGCGCGGGAAATGGTAGAAAAGTACGGCGGAGCGATTCCGGAGGATAAAAAGGACGTGCGTGCTCTTCCGGGCATCGGGGAATACACGGCAGGCGCGATTTTATCCATGGCTTATGGAAAGCATGAAGCAGCGGTGGACGGAAACGTTCTCCGTGTGTATGCGAGGCTCTATGGTATTGAGTCGGATATTTTAAAATCGGCGGTGCGAAAAGAAATCACAACGTTAGTGGAAAAGACGCTGCCGGCGCGGGCAGGAGATTTCAATGAAGCGCTTATGGATTTAGGCTCCGAGGTATGCGTACCCAAGCATCCCAAGTGTGAAAAATGTCCTCTTCACGGAGAGTGCGCGGCGCTCCGCCTTGGACTGGAAAATGTACTTCCAATCCGCACGCCGAAGAAGAAACAGAAGGAAAGCATCGCCTGCTGCGCGGTCATGATTCAAGAGGGGAAGGCGCTTTTCCATCTCCGCCCTTCCAAGGGGATGCTCTCTTCCATGTGGGAGCTGCCCATGGTTTTGTCGGACAGCGAAAAAGACGGTGTTAAAATGTTGGAGAAGCTTCTCGGCGGGAAAGCGGGAGAAAGAATCTGGACGTATACCCATGTGTTCACGCACCGCATCTGGCACATGAAAGCGTATCTGTTTCATGGTGCAAAAGAGCCTGAAGGCGATTACCGCTGGTACAGCTGCGAAGAATACAGGGAAATACCGCTGGCAGGGCCGCACGCAAAATTGGCGGCGTATATAGAGCCGTACCTGGAAGAGTGAAAATAGCTGCCCCGTGACATTGAAAGGACAATTTTTTATTTAACGGAACTCTGTTTTTATAAAAAGGAGATCTCATGGATTTCTATCAGATCATTACATTGCTTTTTTCCTTTTTGGGACTGATGAACGGACTTTTTGCGGCGGGGCTCTTCCGGCTGAAACGGTTTTATTTGTATGGAATTGCCGGAGCGCTTATTTCCTGCGGCGCAGTGCAGTACTACGTGTGGTATGCGCTTGCCTATCCGGAATATGGCTGGGCGGCACACTTCGGCGCGTACTTTGCCTGCGCGCTGATGGCGGCGGATATCATGCTTATACTGCCGCTCTTTCTTTTGATGATGATCGGTACGGTGCGGTTTATCCGCAGGTATGCGCAGATTTTTGGCGCGGCGGTGATGGCGCTTTCTTTATTCATCGGCGTTTATGGTTCTGTGGATGGAGAAATGAAGGAAGAGGCGGAGCGGTATACGATTGCCGCCGAAGAACTGCCGGAAGCCTTTGACGGACTGAAAGTGGCGCAAATCACGGATACTCATATCGGGCCATACTACAGAAATGCCGATCTGGCAAACGATCTGGAGCGCTCAAAGGCGGAAGGGGCCGACGTGGTGATGCTTACGGGCGATCTGATTGACGATATCCGTGTCATGCCTGAAACGGCAAAGATATTAAACTCCCGCGCGGTGCTTTTCCCTTACGGCATCATTTATGTGCGGGGGAACCATGAACTGTATAAAGATCCCGATTATATTGAAAATGAACTCCGCAAAACATCGGTGAAGATACTGGACAACAGCCATGTGGCGCTTCAGAAAGACGGCGCCCTGCTTTACGTGGCGGGCGTGGACTATCCTGAAATGCGGGGAGAAGGAAGGGCGGAACTGATGGCACAGATGGTGCGGGACGCATTTGACGGCATTCCGGAAGACAGCGCAAAGATTTTTCTTGCCCATCATTCTGATTTCATTGATGCCGGTTTTGAAAACCGGGCGTTCCTCACGCTCACCGGGCATACCCACGGGACGCAGTTCGGCATTTTTGGGAAACCGATGATTACGCCTTTCAAGTACACAAGGGGAATGTACAGCGACGGGAAGCACTGTGGCTATGTGTCCCGCGGCAGCGGCGGCTGGTTTCCTTTCCGCTTTGATACAAGCCGCGAACTGACGATCTTCACATTGAAAAAGAAATAAGAAGGAAATAGAAGATGGAATGAAATAAAGGACAGAAATGCCGCTTCAGGAAAGGGAGCGGTATTTTCGCGCGCGAAAAAAGACAGGGTATTTGCCTGTCTTTGATTATCGGATTAACTTTTTGTGGAGCTTAACGTGGTATCGATTTTATTTTCCGGTTTCTGGGAAATTTTTACGATCTCGCTCCGTATTTCTTCCATATCATTATTGTTTTCTTCTGTAAGCGGCTTTATTGTGACAGGAGTCTTGTCCGCGTTCTTTAAAGGAAGCTCAATCAGTTTGCTGATACGGCTGTAAGAGAAAGTGACTTCCCGTCCTGTCTTCGTGGTGACAATCAGACGGCCGCCGTCAATGGCCCCCGTGCCCGAAAGGCTGCCTTCCACTTCTTTGCTGCCCTGCTGGACGCGGTGATCCACTGTAATCGTTTTATCGTCGTTTCGCGTGAATGTAATCGTTTCCAGGTTGCGGATGTTGTCGCCGGACCAATTCATACCTGCTTCCTGCACGCCCCACCATACACCTTCCCATGGACCGCCGCTGAGCGCGGAAAAAAGGGCGAAAACGCCGCCGCCGAGGATGACTGCTAAAATAATGATTCCGAGAATGATATATTTTTTCATGGTTTATTCCTGCCAATGACTTTAAATTTATTTCATTTTAACATAGCAAAGGCAGCATACGCAAAGGATGGAAAAATTTTCAAAGAGAGAACCGGCATTTCATTCACGCATAAAAGCAAACGAATAAAAGAAATATGTTTTATAATCGTTAAAAAATGGTGTAAATGGGCTTTAAATAAAAGGTTGTGGTATAATATAAGCGTTAAGAAGCGCTTTAGTGAAAAAGAGGCGCTTTGTTTCTTTACGGTTCCGCGGCGGATTATTTCGCCGTTTTTGGGAATAAGGAGAATGTATGGACTGGAAGGAAGGAAAGATAGTCAATACGCCGCTGGAACGGCAGATGAAGACGTCTTACATCGATTATGCCATGTCGGTCATTGTGACCCGTGCGCTGCCTGATGTACGCGACGGCCTCAAGCCGGTACACCGCCGTATTCTGTACGCGATGAACGAAGCGGGGATGCTGCCCAATAAAGCATATAAAAAATCCGCCCGTATCGTCGGCGACGTTTTAGGTAAGTACCACCCCCACGGCGATACGGCGGTTTATGATTCTGCTGTCCGCATGGCGCAGGATTTCTCCATCCGTTATCCGCTGGTAGACGGTCACGGCAACTTCGGTTCTATTGACGGCGATTCGGCGGCGGCGATGCGTTATACGGAAATGCGTATGGCGAAAATCACGCTGGAAATGCTCCGTGATATTGATAAAGACACGGTTGACTTCATGCCGAACTATGACGGCTCTTTGACAGAACCGCTTGTGCTGCCGTCCCGTATACCGAATCTGCTGGTTAACGGTTCTTACGGTATCGCTGTCGGTATGGCGACGAACGTGCCGCCCCACAACCTGACGGAAGTGGTGGACGGACTTTGCGCGATGATTGATAATCCGGAAATTACCATTGATGAATTGATGAAATACATCAAAGGACCCGATTTCCCGACGGCGGCCATTATCCAGGGGCATAAAGGCATTGAAGATACCTACCGCACGGGCCGCGGTTCCATCACCGTCCGCGCGAGAGTGGATATAGAAGAAATGGAACGTGGGAAGAACCGTATCATTGTGACGGAACTGCCCTACCAGGTGAATAAGGCGCGCCTGGTGGAAATGATTGCCGACCTGTCCCGCCAAAAAGTCATTGACGGCATCACGGCACTCCGTGATGAATCGGATCGAAGCGGCATGCGTATCGTTATCGAGCTGCGTTCTGATGTGAATCCGCAGATCATGCTGAACAACCTGTACAAGCATACCCAGATGCAGGTCAATTTCGGCTCCATCATGCTGGCCCTCGTCGACGGGCATCCCCGCATCCTCAACCTGAAGCAGATTCTTTACTACTATCTGAAACATCAGGAAGAAGTTATCACGAGAAGAAGCCGCTATGAATTGGAAAAGGCAGAAGCCAAAGCCCATATCCTGGAAGGCCTGCTCATTGCCCTTGATCATATTGACGAAGTCATCCGCACCATCCGTGAATCGCGGACCGATGAGGTGGCGAAGACGGCGCTGATTTCCAAATTCGGTCTGTCGGAAAAACAGGCAGTCGCCATTCTTGATATGCGTCTCCGCCGTTTGACCGGTCTGGAAAGAGATAAGATTGAAGCGGATTACAAGGATGTGCAGGAAACCATCGCCTACCTCCGCGATCTGCTGTCCAGCAGGGAGAAAATCATGGGGGTAGTTAAAGCGGAACTCACTGACGAAAAGAATAATTTCGGGGACAAACGCCGTACGGAAATTGCGGCAGCCCTGGGCGATATGGATGTGACCGACCTTATTCCCGACAAGCCCATGACCATTACCCTGACCAAGCAGAATTACATTAAGCGCATTGATTCTTCTGATCTGCGCACACAGAAGAAAGGCGGCCGCGGCGTAAGCGGACTGAAAATGAAGGACGGAGATTATGTCCGTAAAATCCTCACCACGTCTACCCATGACCGGATCCTCTTCTTCACGAACAAGGGCAAAGTTTACATGAAGACGGCTTATGACATTCCCGAATCAAGCCGTAACGCAAGAGGCAGCGCGATGATTAATTTCATCACGTCCCTTGGCGCTGACGAACATGTGACGGAACTGCTCGATCTGGATATTTCCGAAGACGGAACCAGGTACCTCCTCATGGTGACGAAGTACGGCTATATCAAGAAGACGGCTTTGGAAGAATATAAGAATATCAATAAGAACGGACTTATCGCCATGCGCCTGAAAGACGAAGACCGCCTGGTAGCGGTGCTTCCGGTCAAAGGCAATGAAGAAATCATTATGGGAACGAGAAAAGGCATGGCCATCCGCTTCTCCATTGATGATGATAATGTACGGCCTCTCAGCCGTTCCGCGTCCGGTGTCCACGGCATGCGTCTCAAAGAAGGGGATGATGTGGTAGGCGTAGTTGTAGCGGCGGAGAAAGATATCTTTACTATTTCTGCTGATGGAAATGCGAAAAGAAATGCCGTTTCTGCTTACCGTCTGCAAGGCAGGAACGGACAGGGGACGATCAACTTCAAGAAAGGTTATGAAGTAGTGGCGCTTGTCGCTGCTGACGACAGGGATGAATTGGTGGGTATCTCCGAACAGGGAATCACTATCCGTATTCCTGCCGACCAGATTTCCAGCAAGAAAGCAAAAGGCGGACAGGGTGTCATCCTCCAGCGTCTGGAAGAAGGTGACCGGATCGCTTCCATCGACGTGGTTTCCGAACCGGAAGAAGATGAAGAAAATTCATAATTAAAGTAAAACGGGTGAAAACGTTCCCAAAAGCAAAAGGCTTCCCATCTCATAGAAGAGGGAAGTCTTTTTTGCTGTCCCGTATGGAAAGCGGAAGAGCGTACGATCTGTTTCCGTTTATTTCAGCGCCGGTAAAATGCGGTTTCCGGAAGGCGCTTGTGGTGAGCATGGTTTCATGGGCGACGATTTTTGAAATCAGCTTCTTTTTCATTTGTTACCCAGCCGCTGCTTTCCGGCAGCCGGTATCCATTCAGCCAGCCGGTTTACAGGCGGGAAAGGTGTGGCGTATAGGCAGGATGGCATGGCATATATTGACTTTTCTTGATATACTTATTTTGCAGAGAATTACAATATGCAGCCGGTTATATAAGGAGGATATATGACTAAAACAATGAATGATATTCTCGGTCTTGATGAAGCCAAGTGCCGGGAAATTGTCGACATAAAAGAAAAATACATTAAAGGGGAGCTGACGTTTGAGGAAGCGCGTGAAATTATTTTGCAGCGTTTTGATTCCGTCACGCCCCAGGAATTTGCTTTCGGCGAACAGATGCTGAAAGATGACGGCATTGATGATGAAACCATGCATGAAAAAATGGATGACATCATCCGGCTTTTCGACGGTGTCATGGAACGGGAGCATCTGGAATTGCCGGAAGGCCACCCTATCCGTTCATTCATGGAGGAAAATCAGATCATCCTCGGCACGATAGCAGAAATGAAAGAGCTTTTGGCGGGGAAATTTATCAAAAACCGCTGGCTGGAGGTCTATGACAGGCTGAAAGAATACATAAAGCATATTACAAGGAAACATAACCAGCTTTTCCCTTATCTGGAACAGAAAGGGTTTGACCGCCCGACACTCATCATGTGGACGTTTGATGATCATGTGAAAAAAGCAATCCTCCGCAGCGCAAGGTATCTGGATATGGATAAAGAAGAGGCGTTCCTGAAAATGCAGCCCGAAGTGATTGAGAAGATAGAGGATATTATTTTCAAGGAGACCCAGGTTTTGTACCCAACATCCATGGAGCTTCTGTCGGAAGAGGAATTCCGGGAAATGCGCATCGGCGAGGAGGAAGTGGGCTTTGCCAACATGGAGGCGCCGAAAGGATTCCTGCCGCCGGAAAAAACAGAGTGGTCTTCCGGAGGAGAGCCGTCTTTTATGAAGGATTTCAGCGCGCTTCTCAATAAGTACCATATGGGAGCGGGCACGGACACGGAGATGGATGTGGCCATAGGGAAGCTCACTCTTGCGCAGATCAATCTGATTTACCGCCATCTTCCCATTGACCTGACATTTGTTGATGAAAACGATATTGTGAAGTTTTATACCGATACGCCGGTCCGTGTGTTCAGCCGGAGCGCCGGCGTGATAGGCCGGAAAGTACAGAACTGCCATCCCAGAGAAATTCTGCCTGTCGTGAACAGGATATTGGATTCTTTTAAAAGCGGAGAAAAAGATACGGCGGAATTTTTTATCAACAAGCCGGGAAAACAGATATTTGTAAATTATATAGCTGTCCGTGATGAAAACGGTGTGTACCGCGGCTGTTTGGAAACCATGCAGGATGTGGAGCATATCCGCTCTTTAGGAAATAAACCGCAGTCCGCTCCTGTCTGGACGGGAAGCAAGGCAGACGGCGGTGCAGAAATGGAAGCGGAAACGACGGAGAAAGAGGGAGACGAAGGAAATACGTTGGAGATAACAGGCGATACCACTCTCCACCGGGCGCTCCAGCTATATCCTTACCTGAAGGAATTCCTTTTACAGCTTTCTCCGAAGTACAAGCCTCTTTCCAATCCGGCGCTGTTTGCAATGATGAGCCGGGTGGCTGATTTCCGTACCATCGCGGCAAAAGGCGGATTTACGGAAGAAGAGCTGCTTGGGAAAATAAAAGAGGAAATAAAAAAGAGGAATAACGGATAATCCGTGGAACACCCCATACAAAAACCGGGCATGCAGCAGAAAGCATTGCCCGGTTTTTTACGTGTGTAAGATAGTTGATGGAAATGGAACCACAGCCGTGCAGCCGGTTAGGGTGAATAAGGGGTTAATACCCAAGGAAGCGGCGGATCGTTTTGCCCCATTTTCTGTTTTTCCAGAGGAAGAGTCCGATAGCGGATCCGATGAAGGCCTGAAGTATTTCGAAAGGGAGTTTCAGCATGGCGTATTCCCAGGTGCTGTATACGTAGGCCTTGCCCAAGGTGTATCCCGCAATGGCGATGAGGGCGCCAAGGATGGTCGCGCCAAGAACGACAGGGAAGTTGTCTCTTCCATACCTGCCCATGATCAGGGACATGACGACGGAGCGGATACCGTGGGTGGCAAGGGAGACGAACATGGGGAGGGGATAGAAAAAGAAATCCCCGAGGAACGCGCCCACACCACCGACAAGAAATGCGCCCAGGGGGTCGAGTGACAAGGCGGCAATGACGATGATGATATCGTTCAGGTAAATGTGCCCGCCGGGGACGGGGACGCTGAAAGAAGAGAAAATGGTATTTATCGCCATGAGCAGTCCGCATAGCGTAATCCATTTTATTTTATGGGGAAGACCGACAGTATCATTTTGATGCATAAGAGCTCCTTATTTGCGATTAGTAAAAGAAAAGGACGCAAGACCGCCCTTTTGTCATTGGAAGAGATATTTGTTAATGAGGTCTTTCCTGCGTAAATCTTTCAGCCATTCTGCAGGAATTGCATCATAACCGTAAATGATGCCTGCGAGCGCTCCTGTGACGGCGCCTACGGTGTCGGTATCATCGCCGAGATTGACGGCGGTCATGACGGAGTCTTTGAAATTGTCTGTATTTTCCAGTGTCCATATGGCTGCTTCGAGGGTGTCTGCCACGTAGCCGGTGCTTTTGATTTGTTCTACCGGCAGGCTGCTGATGGTAAGAAGGTTTTTAAAGAGGCTTTCTTCTATACCGTCATTGACGGCAGTTTCCACAGCTTCTTTTATGGATCTTCCCTGTAAAAGTTCCCTGGCGATATGGATATAGGTGACGCAGGCGCTTTTTGAAATGCGGTGTCCATGGGTGAGTGCCGATACTTCCCGTATTTCATCGTCTGTTACTTCGGGAAGGAACGCGAGGGGGATGATACGCATGAGGGAGCCGTTTCCATTGGAAGCTTCATCGGAGAGGCCTTCTCCGCGGCTGAGGGCGGCTCCCGTGGTCATGCCTACATCGAAGGATTTTCCGTCAGGGGTATACTTGCCGTTTTTGTACCAGTCGGTCATGCAGCACATGAGGTCTTCCAGGTCGATCCGCCCCATGAGTTTGATGCTGTCGCAAGTGGCAAGGGTGAGGCTGGTGTCATCGGACCATGTCCCCGGTGCCATATTATACGTGCCGTAACCTGTCATTTTTTCCACATGGAATGAACCGCGCTCTTCAAACTGGACAGGCAGTCCGAGGGCATCTCCCACCGCCAGTCCGTATACCGCATCGCGAAGTGTTCTCATAGTTCCTCCTGGTGAATATTCTTTCTGTATTATTGTACCAGAAAAGGAAATAGCTGATAAGGCGGGAGGATTCTTCGGCAAAGGAAATAAAAAACCGCCGTAAGGCGGTTAAAGACATCTTACTTTTTGTTGATGATTTTCCGAATAATATCTCCCATATTTCTATTTTTCCAGATGAACGCGCCGAGGATAGCACCGATGCCTGCCTGGAGTATTTCAAAGGGGAGTTTGATGAGAGAATATTCCGGGGTACTGTATACATAAGCCCTGCCGAGAGAATAACCGATAACCACGATGAGCGCGCCTAAGAAGACACCGAAGAAAGTGAGGGGAAGATTCTTCTTTCCGTAACGCCGGGCAAAGAGGGAAATAACGACGGCTTCCAGTCCGTGGGTGGCGAGGGAAACAAACATGGGGAGAGGGTAGAAAAAGAAATCGCCCAGGAATGCGCCTACACCGCCGACCAGGAACGCGCCCAGCGGGTCGAGAGAGAGAGCCGCCGCTACGATGATGACATCATTCAGGTAAAAGTGTCCGCCGGGGACGGGGATGTTGAAAGATGACAGGACGGTATTCATTGCCATTAAAAAGCCGCATACCGTGAGCCATCTGGCTTTATAGCGGGGGGCGGCGGAAATATTTCCTGCCGGGGTATTGGTGTTTGTCATGAAGAGCCTCCTTATACAGCTTTACTTACAAACAGTATAATGATAAACTGGCATTATGAAAATCACCAAAAATAAAAATAAAAATATAATCAGATGGAGGCAAAATGGAGAATGGTGTAAAAGAAAAGGCATATATGGCGCTTTATGCCCGTGTCCGTGAAGCGATTACCGGCGGGATTTACCGGTGGGGCGGCAAGCTGCCTTCCAAACGCGCCATGGCGGAGCGGTATGGCGTGAGTGTCATCACCGTGGAGCATGCGTATGCGCTTCTTGCGGAAGAAGGGTATGTCGAACCGCGGGAACGGAGCGGCTACTTTATTATTTATAAAGAGGAAGATGCTTTTCCCGTGGGGTACAGGGGAAAGGAAGTGAAGCCTGTCCTTCATTCGGAGACGGATGAAGAAGTATTTCCCTTTTCCGTTTATGCGAAAACGGCACGGACAGTGCTCTCCAAATGGGGCGAAAAGGTGCTGGCCCGCTCTCCCAATCAGGGAACGGCGGAGTTGAGGAATGCACTTTGCGACTACCTGGCGCGAAGCAGGAATATCATCGTTTTTCCGCAGCAGATCTGTATCGGGTCGGGAGCGGAGTATCTGTACAGCCTTGTAGTGCAGGCCCTTGGCAGGGAACGGCTTGTAGCGGTGGAGGATCCCTGCTATGAGAAGATACGGCAGGTGTACCGCGCCCATGGCATACGGACAGAATCTCTCCGTCTGGGAGACAAAGGAATTCTGACAGAAGAACTGAAACGGGCAGGCGCACGTGTGCTTCATGTGACACCGTTCCACAGTTATCCAAGCGGCATTACGGCAAATGCTTCGAAGCGGCGGGAGTATATCCGCTGGGCGGAGGAGCGGTCCGGTCTGATTATTGAAGATGATTTTGATTCGGAGTTCACTCTTTTGTCAAAAGCGGAAGACACGCTCTTTTCTCTTGCTCCCCATGGCCCGGTGGTATATATGAATACGTTCTCACGAACAATTGCTCCCTCTGTCCGCGTGGCGTATCTTGTACTTCCCGAAAACCGTCTGTCCAGATTTCAGGAGCGGACGGGATTTTATTCCTGTACCGTTCCTGTATTGGATCAGCTCATTCTGGCGGAACTCATCAGCCATGGAGATTTTGAGCGGCATATCAACCGGGTGCGGAGACGACGGAGGCGTAAAAAGGAAACGGCTGTTTCTTCCGGGAAGTAAGGCAATCACAAATGTATAAAACAAGCGCAACAAAAAAGACTTTCCCTAAAAATGGAAAGCCTTTTTATATTTATTATTTCTGACTTTTATCTTTTGTTCTGCAAAGTCCGCGCTCGCAGTTGCGGAGGAAGCGGAGAAGATGCTCAATTTCCGGTGTCGGCGGGAAGTCCTGTTCCATTTCATGGATAGCTTCGTACAGCTTCAGGCCGGAACGGAAAATGGTGCGGTATGCTTTTTTAAGCCAGCTTCTTACTTCGGGGGTGATATTGTTTCTGGCGAGTCCTACGCTGTTCAGTCCGACCACTCTTGCCGGATTGCCGTCAACGATCACGAATGGGCATACGTCCTGTACGATCTTGGACATGCCGCCCACCATGGCGCAGGCGCCGATCTTTACGAACTGGTGGATACCGCTCATGCCGCCGATGACCGCGTGGTCTTCCACAGTGACGTGGCCGGCTGCTCCGGAAAAGCTGGACATGACGATGTAGTCTCCGAAATTGCAGTTGTGTGCCACATGGGTGTATGCCTGAAGCATATTATGCGAGCCGATACGGGTTTCGCAGTTTTCTCCCGTAGCACGGTGGATGGTGACGAATTCGCGGAAGCTGTTGTCATTGCCGATGACGACCGTACTGTATTCGCCGGCAAATTTCAAATCCTGTGGATCTTCGCCGATGACGGCATTCGGATACACATGATTGTTTTTCCCCATGCGTACGTTTTTCGAAATGACCGCATGGGAGCCGATGATGGAGCCTTCGCCGATTTCACAGTTGGGACCGATGACGGCATAAGGTTCGATAATTACATTTTTATGAAGTTTGGCAGTAGGATCAACAACGGCCGTTTCATGAATCTGCGGCTCCGCTGATTTGATAACTGTTAATTCCATTCTCATGGTTTCCCTTCAACAGCAGGCGGATACTGCCTGCCGGATTTTAATTTCTTTTTATACATACATCGGCAAGACGGTTTTTAAATAAAACAATAGCCTTGTTGAAATATATGCGTTTTTCTTTATTTTTCTTTATTTTTCTTTGAATATCATCTTATTTTAACTGATTTCAGATTTTAAAAATTATTTTTCATCCTGCTTGCCGGAAGGGATTTCCGGTTCAGCGAGGTAGAAAAGGAAGTCAGCCGATGCTTTGAAGGTTTCCCCTACATAGCATTCACAGTGTACCTTGCCCATGCGCCCTACGATCTTTTTGATGACCGCTTTGGTTACAAGCTGGTCTCCCGGGCGGACGGGGGAACGGAAGCGGACTTTGTCCATGCCTGTAAACATGGGAATGAGGCCCCGATTTTCTTCGGGATACTGGAGAGCAACGCCGCCGACCTGTGCCATGGCTTCACAGATAAGGGCGCCAGGCATGATGGGGTGGCCGGGGAAATGTCCCTGAAAAAATGGTTCGTTGATGGTGACGGATTTCACTCCGACGGCATAATCCATGGGAACGAGTTCGGTAATTTTGTCTACCAGCAGCATCGGATAACGATGGGGGAGGATTTCCATGATTTCTTCAATATTTAATTCCATAATTGATTTTCTCCTGTTCATGAACTTCTTTTTATTTTTTCAATACTCTCAGTTTCGCCGCAAGAGCGGCATTCAGCTTATGGCTTCCCATGACCGCGATGATGTGTGCGTGGAGCGGGCCTACAAGGGAAATATCGCCAAGGATATCCAAAATCTTATGGCGGACAAGTTCGTCGGGGAATTTCAATTCTGACAGGCAGTCCGTTTCAGAATAAACGACAGCGTTTTCCAACGTACCGCCTTTGCCGAGCCCCATTTGCCGCATGGCCTCCAGCTCCCAGGTAAATCCGATGGTGCGGGAAGGGGCGATTTCTCTGATGTATGTCTCCTTGTCGATTGTGAAGTCTTTCATTTGCGTACCTAAAAGCGGATGGGGATTGATGGATGTAAATGTAATGCGGAGGCCGTCATAAGGGAGCGCAGTGATGAATTTATTATCTTCATATACGGCTACGCTCATCTCAAGAGTAAGAATATCGGTCTGTTCTTCCAGCTCCACGATACCCGCTTCTAAAATCATTTGGGAGAATGTAAGGGCGCCGCCATCAGCTACGGGAGGTTCGGGCGCGTCCATCTCAAGAATGCAGTTGTCGATACGGAGCGCAAAGAGCGCGGAAAGGATATGCTCCACGGTGAAAACTTTCGCGTCTCCCCGTTCCAGCGTCGTTGCGCGGAGTGTATTTGTCACAAATTCACTCTTTGCAGGCACTTCAGGGGCACCGGTAAGATCGATACGCCGGAAGATGATGCCGCTGCCCGCCGGAGCGGGACGTATCGTGATTGTTACGGGAATTCCGGAATGGAGTCCGTTTCCTTTAAAGGAAATCGGTTTTCCGAGGGTATACTGATTTCTTTTCAATATAGAGTCCTTTCAAGAATTACTTATTATACTAATAATTTATTATACAGCGATATGACTGCAAGTACAAATATAAATTAGAAAGGATTTTCTTGGGAAGGAAAAGAAAAATCATGCAAGGCCTGTTTGGCGGAATGGTATAATTTATTTAAATAAGAAGGGGAAAGGAGACTGCCGTGGAAAGCGAACTACTGAAAAAGCAGGAGGATCTGCGATTTCGTTTGAAAGAAATGGGAACTGTGGCGGTCGCTTTTTCCGGCGGCGTGGATTCCGCTTTTCTGCTCCATGAGGCCCATGCCGTTCTTGGGAAGAAAGCTGTCGCGGTAACAATGAAATTGAATTCCTTTCCTTTCCGCGAATGGAAGGACGCCAAAGAATTCTGCAAACGGGAACATATACGGCAGATGATTGTCGAACAGGACCAATTCCTGATTAAGGGCTTTGCGGAAAATGAAAGGGACAGGTGCTACCACTGCAAGTATTTTCTTTTTTCTTTTTTGAAAGAGCTGGCGAAGAAGAATCATATTTCCTGTGTGGCGGACGGCACGAATTTCAGTGACATGGGCGGTTACCGGCCCGGATTGAAGGCGCTGGCGGAACTGGGCGTGGTGAGTCCCTTAAGAGAGGCGGAGCTGACAAAGGAGGAAATACGGGCGCTTTCGAAAAAGGAAGATCTTCCTACATGGAACAAGCCGTCTTTTTCCTGTCTGGCGACACGGTTTCCTTATGGCGAACCGATCACCGGGGAAAAACTGCGCCGTGTAGAAATGGCGGAGCAGTTTCTTTTTGAAATGGGATTTACCCAATTCCGTGTCCGCAGCCATGACCGGATGGCGCGTATTGAAATCCGTCCGCAGGAATTCCCCCTGCTTGTGGAAAAAAGAAAGATCGTGGCCGCGCGGTTTAAAGAACTGGGGTTTATGTATATAACGATGGATCTGGAGGGGTTCCGCTCGGGGTCCATGGATATAGGGCAGGTGTAGCATGGATATCAGAGAACTTTTGGAAAAGGTCAGAGGCGGGAAGTTGGAAATTGACGCGGCGGAAAAGTATCTGCGCAGTCATTCCGGAGTCCGCGCCTATAAAGAAATGGGATATGCCAAACTGGATACGGACAGGAAACGGCGTTCCGGATTTGCCGAGGTCATTTACTGCCAGGGGAAATCGGATGAATTTCTGCCGGAGATATTCCGAAAGTTATATGAAGCGGAAGGGGAGGTGTTCGGTACGCGTGCCGATGCCCATCAATATGAAATCGTCCGCGCCGTACTGCCGGATATTTCTTATGATCCCGTTTCCCGCATATTGAAACTGGAAAAGAAAGATAAGGAGCATACAGGCTTAGTCGCGGTCTGCACGGGAGGAACGTCAGATATTCCCGTGGCGGAAGAAGCGGCGCAGACGGCGGAATATTTCGGCAGCCGTGTGGAACGTATTTATGATGTGGGTGTCAGCGGCATCCACCGCCTTTTATCCTGCGAAAAGAAAGTGCGGGAAGCCAACTGCGTCATTGCCGTGGCAGGTATGGAAGGCGCTCTTGCGTCGGTAATCGGCGGTCTTGTGGCCAATCCCGTCATTGCCGTGCCTACGTCTGTGGGGTATGGCGCGAGCTTTCATGGGCTGTCGGCTCTTTTGACGATGATCAATTCCTGCGCGAACGGTATTGTGACGGTAAATATAGATAACGGCTTCGGCGCAGGGTATGTAGCGACACAGATCAACAGGCTGGCGGAAAGGGGTAAAAGCAATGGATAAAAAATTATACTTGGACTGCGGATCCGGGATCAGCGGGGATATGTTCGTAGCGGCAATGATCGACTTGGGGGCGGATCCGAACACTCTTCAAAAAGCGCTGGACTCTATCCCAGCGGACGGTTTTTTCGTAGAGATAGGCAGAGTAAAGAAATCGGGCATCGACTGCTGTGATTTCCGTGTCCGACTTGATGATGACTGTGAGAACCATGACCATGACATGGACTATCTTTACGGAAGTCTGGCCCCGGCGGCAGGATCGGGATGCTCTTGTCATGAAGAACCAGACAGAGAAGAACATCACTGCCATTGCCATGAGGAAGGGCATGACGGGGAGGCACATCACTGCTGCCGTCAGGGAAAAGATCATCATCATACCCATCGGGGGCTTGCGGAAATTCTTCCGATGATCGATGCCTGTGATATGACGGAAACAGCAAAAGCGCTGGCCCGTAAAATATTCCGGATTATCGGCGAAGCAGAAGCGAAAGCCCATGACTTGCCCCTTGACGAAGTCCATTTTCATGAAGTGGGAGCGCTTGATTCCATTGTGGACGTGGTGGCGGCTGCCGTTACTTTTGACAGCCTTCACATCAAAGAGGTGATTGTCCCTAAACTCACGGAAGGGACAGGAACAGTTCGGTGCCGGCATGGAGTCATGCCCGTGCCCGTGCCGGCGACAGTGAATATTGTTTCCGCTTATAAAATCCCCATGGAGCTCACCGGGGCGAAAGGGGAGTATGTGACGCCTACCGGCGCGGCCATTGCGGCGGCCATTTCCACAAGCCATCAGCTGCCGCCGTCTTTTGTTATCAAGAAGGCAGGCCTTGGCGCTGGAAAACGGGCATACACGGATCGAAGCGGTATTCTCCGGGCATTCCTTATCCAGGGGGAGGAGAATGAAGGCCGTGATAAAGTTGTGAAACTGGAAACGGATATTGATGACTGCTCCGGCGAGGTTTTGGGGTATGTCATGAAGAAATTGTTCAAGGCAGGAGCGAAAGATGTCCACTATGCTCCCGTTTTCATGAAAAAGAATCGTCCGGCCTGGGAACTGACAGTGATCTGCGGGGAAGAAAAAGCGGAGGAGCTGGAACAAATTATTTTCACGGAAACTACGACGATCGGGATTCGCGAGTACCCTCTTATGCGCTCTATCTTAAATAGAGAAGAAAAAGAAGTGGAAACGGTTTACGGCAAAGCCGCTGTAAAGCAGGTGACTTTTGGGGATATGACGCGGGCCTATCCTGAATACGATACCGTGAAAAAACTGGCGAAGAAAAATAAAGTACCTTTTATGGATGTTTTTGACGCGGTGAAAGAGGCGGCAAAGAAAAAATAACGGGTTGATATGGTAAGGAGCGTTTTCCGGCAGGGGCGCTTCTTCTTTTTTTCCTTTCTTTTGTGATAGAATAACTTATTATAAATAAAAGGAAGTACATCTATGAAAAAAAGAAACCTGGGGTTGACAGCGGCTGTAGGTTCGTACCTGCTGTGGGGGCTTCTGCCGGTTTACTGGAAGCAGCTGTCTGCCGTTTCCGCATATGAAATATTATCGCACCGCATTATCTGGTCTTTCTTCTTCATGCTCATGATTCTCTCTTTCATGGGACGGATGGTGTCTTTTTGGAAGGAATGTAAGCATCTTTGGGCGGATAAAAGCCGGGGTGCTCTCCTTGCACTGGCATCTTTTCTTATTACGGCAAACTGGTGCATCTTCATCTGGGCGGTGACGAACCGCCATGTGGTGGATACCAGTGTGGGGTATTACATGAATCCCCTTGTGAGCGTTCTTCTTGGTGTTGTATGTTTTCATGAGCGGCTGTCAAAAATGAAATGGTTTTCTATTGCTGTTGCCGCTGCGGGGATCGGCGTGATGACCTGGGAGTTGGGAAGGTTCCCGCTGATTGCTGTCGGTCTTGCATCGACATTTGCCCTCTACGGCGCGGTGAAAAAGAAATTGAATCTGGATGCTTTTTACAGCATTACGCTGGAAACATTTTTTGTTCTTCCTTTTGCTCTTGCTTATGTACTTTCTCTAGGGAATGGCGGTATTGGACATTTCACTGTCGATGACCTGCGGACAGCAGTGTTTCTTATCGGCGCAGGTGCTGTGACGGCGACACCTCTTGTGCTCTTTTCCATAGGGGCGAATGATCTGCCGCTGAACGTTCTCGGGTTCTGCCAGTATATTTCTCCATCCATCACTTTGCTTCTGGGGATATTCCTTTTCGGTGAACCCTTTACCCGTGCACAGTTGTCTGCTTTTTCTTTTATCTGGTCAGCTCTTGCGGTTTTTACGATTGCGGACTGGAGGGAAAGGAAGTTTTTGGAAAAACGGGGAATGAGCGCCTTGTAAAAAGGAGAGGGAAATGGAAAACATTTTATCGGAGTATGATAAATCACCGGGAATCATTTCCCCGGATTTTGAAAAAATGGATTTGCACCTGCCGAAGAGAGCGGTTTTTGCTTTTCTTGGAGAGAAACGGATTGAAAGGTTTGTTCTTGCCCGGGGCGGTGAAAAAGCCGGGACATTTGTTTCTCTGACAAAAGATTTTCCCCTGTGGATGATTAAAGCGGATAAGGAAGAACTCTGCATCCTTCAGGCACCGGCGGGAGCTTCGGCGGCAGTCCTGCTTCTGGAACGGCTCTATGCGTATGGTGTGGAAAAGGTGGTAGCTCTGGGATGCTGCGGCGCGCTGGAAAAGCTGGCGGAAAATGTTTTCTTTGTCGTACGCAAGGCGCTTCGTGATGAGGGTACGTCGTACCATTATCTTCCGCCGTCACGGTTTGTGACACTTGATGAATCGGCGGCGGATATCGTAGAAGGAGTGCTTCGGGGAAATCATGTGTCTTGTGAAAGCTGTGTAACTTGGTCGACGGACGGATTTTTCCGTGAAACGAAAGAAAAGGTAAAAGCGCGGCAGGCGGAAGGCTGCCGCGTCGTGGACATGGAATGCGCCGCTTTGGCGGCATGTGCGGCATACAGGGGGAAGGTATTTGCCCAGATCCTTTTTACTGCCGATACACTTCACGATTTATCTCACGAACAGCGGGCGTGGGGAAAAGAAAGCCGCGATAAGGCGCTCCTCATGGGAGTCAAAGCGGCGGAGAGGTTATGAAGGAAGAGTTATGTCAGCAGGTGAATTGCTTTTTGGAGGACTTCTTGCCGTAAATGCCGCTGCCTTTTTCCTGTACGGCCTTGACAAATGGAAAGCGGTGCATGGACGGCGGCGGATAAGGGAAAGGACGCTTCTGTTTATCGCCGCTGCGGGCGGATCGGCAGGCGCGTTTCTTGCTATGCGTTTTTTTCGCCATAAGACACGCCATGCCGTATTTCAATTCGGTGTGCCCGTCCTCTTTCTTTTACAGGCAGCTTTCGCTTTTTTCCTTTGGAAATAGTTCGGGCGGACTTGACTATATTCATGATTATCTGTACAATACAAAAGATACTAAGAGCTGTGATGAAGACGGTTTGCGTAAGCGCCCGGCAGAGAGAGCCTTCGGCCGGTGAAAGAAGGGGCGGGCGGCGCGGACGGATCACTTCTGAGCTTCAGGGAGGAAATGCCCTGACGGGACACCGTTAACTGTGCCGAGTGGCCTTCGGGTCATTAGGGTGGTACCACGGGAAATATTCTCGCCCCTTTTCGGGCGGGATTTTTTTATTTACACCATACAGGAGGAAATGGAATGGATTACAGCAAAACGCTGCGCCTGCCGCAGACAGAATTCCCCATGCGCGGAAATCTTCCGCAGAAGGAACCGCAGTTTGTGGAACTTTGGAAAGATAAGGATTTATACAATAAGAGAATAGAAAAAAGAAAGAAAGCAGGCGCGCCCCGCTTCGTGCTCCATGACGGACCTCCTTATGCGAACGGTAAGATCCACATCGGCCATGCCCTGAATAAGACACTGAAGGATATTATTGTCCGCTACAAGTACATGGCGGGGTACATGGCAAACTATGTCCCCGGCTGGGATACCCACGGCCTTCCGATTGAATATGCCGTACTGAAAGATTCGGGAGAGGATCGGGCGAATATGTCCGTTCTTGAACTGCGCCGCAAATGTCTGGAATACGCGAAAAAGTGGATTGAAATCCAGAAAACCGATTTTATCCGCATGGGCGTTATCGGTGATTTTGATAACCGTTACGTTACTTTTGATCCGCATCTGGAAGCCAAGGAAATAGAAGTTTTTGGCGAAATGGCAAGAAAAGGATACATTTACAAAGGAAAGAAAGCCGTTTACTGGTGTTCCCACTGTGAAACGGCGCTGGCGGAAGCGGAAATCGAGTATAAGGACCGCAAGTCCCCGTCTATTTATGTAAAGTTCCCTGCGAAAAATATCAAAGGACTCGGACCGGAGGGCGTAGATCAATCCAAGCTTTTTGCCGTCATCTGGACAACCACGCCTTGGACCATTCCTGCCAACCAGTATATTTCCGTCAACCCGAAGTTCACCTATGTATGGGTGCATAATCTGGATGCCGACGAGTACTACCTGATGAATAAGGAGCTGGCACCGGCAGCTTTGGCGGACTGCAAGATTGAAAATTACGAGTTTGCCGGCCGCGAAATGACAGGCGCCGAATGGGAGTTGGCCGAATTTATGCATCCCTGGGCATCCTACAATCGTACGGTGTATGTCCTTGAAGGCAACCATGTCACGCTGGATGCCGGTACAGGCTGTGTACATACTGCCCCGGGCCACGGCGTGGATGACTTTGAAGTATATAAGAAATATGAAAATGAAGGAAAACTGAAGCAGGAAGTCATCTGTCCTGTGGACAATAAAGGCCGTATGACGGCAGAAGCCGGATCCTTTCTGGAAGGGAAGACTGTATGGGAAGCGGAAGGACCGAGTATTTCCGCGCTTGCCCACGAAGGCATGCTTCTTGGCAAAAAGTCCCTCCACCACCAGTATGCCCATTGCTGGCGCTGCAAGAATCCCGTCATTTACCGTGCGACAGAGCAGTGGTTTGCTTCCATCAATGATTTTCGCGAAGATGCATTGAAAGCGGTCGACGAGACACGGTTTATCCCTTCCTGGGGGCATGACCGCCTGTATAATATGATTCGTGACCGTCAGGACTGGTGTATTTCCCGCCAGCGTTCCTGGGGTGTTCCGATTCCTGCTTTCTACTGTGACGGCTGCGGCAACTATGTGATTACGCCCGAAACGATTGAAAGCGTGAAAGAAATCGTGGAAAAAGAGGGCACCGATGCATGGTGGGCGCACCCGGCGGAAGAACTTTTGCCGAAGGATTTCAAATGTCCCCACTGCGGCGGCAGCCGTTTCCACCAGGAAAAAGACATCATGGACGTATGGTTTGATTCCGGCTCCACATGGAACGGTGTTCTAAAAGACCCTCATCCGGTGTGGAAAGAGACCGGCGCGGCGTATCCCTGCGATTTGTATCTGGAAGGTTCCGACCAGCACCGCGGCTGGTTCCACAGCTCTCTTCTGACCAGTGTGGCAGTCAATGGCTGCGCGCCGTATAAGGCTGTTCTGACCCATGGTTTTACCATGGACGGAGAGGGACGGAAGATGTCCAAATCGGTAGGAAACGTAGTCGCGCCCCAGGACATTATTGATAAGTACGGCGCTGACGTGATGCGTTTGTGGATTTCCTCCGTTGACTACCAGGGCGATGTCCGCCTTTCCGATAAAATCGTGAAATCCATGAGCGACGTATACAGAAAGATCAGAAATACGTTCCGCTACCTTCTGGGGAATCTTTATGATTTCGATCCGAAGACCGACAGCGTGGCTTATGGGAATATGGAAGAATTGGATCGCTGGGCGCTGCTCCGTCTGGAACAGGTAAAGCGTACCGTTCTTAAAGCCTATGAGGATTATGAATTCCACGTCATGTACCATGCCGTCCATAATTTCTGTACTGTGGACCTGTCATCCATTTACCTGGATATACTGAAAGACCGTCTCTATACAGAAAAAGATGATTCCCTCCTGAGAAGAAGCGCGCAGACTGCCATGTATGAAATCCTTACCTCTCTCGTAAGGCTGGTAGCCCCCGTTATTTGCTTTACTGCCGAAGAAGTATGGCAGGCACTCCCGAATCGGGAAGAAAGAGAATGGTCTGTCCATATGGCGGATATGCCGGCGGAAAACGACAGATACCTGGATAAAGCATTGGAAGAAAAGTGGAAGAAGCGCCTTGCTCTCCGCAGCGTTGTGACAAAAGCGCTGGAAGAAGCCCGCCAGGCGAAAGTCATCGGCCACCCGCTGGACGCGGAAATTACTATTTACGCAGATGGTGAACATTTGGAAACACTGAAAGCCATGGAAAAAGAACTGGCGGATTTCTGCCTCGTTTCCCAGGCGAAGATTTCCGGCGATCTGTCTGCCGCTCCTGAGAATGCCTTCGCTTCTGAAGACGGAACGGTGAAAGTTTCCATCGCCGTCTGCACTCTTGAAAAGTGTGAACGCTGCTGGAAACGCACTCCTGATGTAAACTCCGATCCGAAACATGAACACGTCTGCGCAAGATGCGCTAAAGTCCTTACGGAGATGGGAGAATAAGAAAGGCAAGTCGGCGGTCAGCAGTGGGAATTTATAATTAAGTATGCTGACGCTTTCTTGTATAACAGAAAAGTAACGGGACAATATAAAATGACCTCTTTTAAGGAGGTCATTTTATATTGGGAAACATCGCGGAAGCGTTTTGTTATTTTTCCGGCGGCAGGTATTTCTTTTTAAATAGTTCAGGATGGTCTTCATAGGAGAAATCAAGCCGTCTTGGAATATGATCGGAGAAGATCTCTCCTTCATAAAAGTGGAAAGAGAGTTTTTTTTCGTCCATGCTCCAGGTGAAAGGACCCTGCTTTAAAATCATATAATTTTCGATGATTTTCAAGAGGAAGTCGTGAAGAGAGTAGTAATCATTTTTGAAAGGAGCGTCAGGATATTTTTTTTGAAAAGCAGCGGTGAGAAGATCGGCAAGACCCGCTTTGGAAAGCGTGGTCACGTCAAAAATGGTGAGAGGCTCACCCGTGGTTCCGTCAAAATTCAGAGAGCCCATACCGATTCTTTTTCCTGAAAAGTCATTGAAATAGCGATGTTCCAAGATAGAGAACAGAGCAGAATCATCACGGAAAATGTCTATGGTAGTCAGGAAATAATTGCCGATAAGATTTGTATACCCTTGGTGAATGAGCCGTTCCGTTTCCTTCAGGTTCTTCAGTGTAAATTCCCGTTCCATGGCACTTTCGTCCTGAAGGGACTGCAGGACCTTCCGATGATTTTCTATGCGGGGGCTTTGGAGAGCGTGGGATGCGATGTCATAAATCGGATACTGGGCGGTGACTATGACTTTTCCGTTCATTTTTCTTTCCATTTTATGATCGGTGACAGCCAGCCAATTTGAGTTTTCCGGGTTTGAACGGACTTCCGGAACTGATTCTGCGAACGAAAGGGAAAAAAACATACAAGCGGCGGCCGTCAGGGAAATTAACTTTCGAAATCCGAACTTCATTGGGCATCCTCCTTTGCGGGTCATCTGAAATTAAATCTGGCTTCATTATACAAGGACTCATTCTTTTTGTGTATGGGAAAATCATTTTCCGAAAATAGACTTGATAAGATGAAAAAGTAATATTACAATTTCTGTTTGATAGATTTAATCATAATATGCATTATACCTCACTGGGAGATGGGGGAAAGTATTTATGAATTGCAGGGAGCTTACTTTATCTTGAATTTCCATGCACAGAACCAGCTTTCCGGGTGGGCGTCAGGGGGACAGCCTATGCATTCTGTCTGTATGCGGTCGTCTATACCTTCGGCAAAGCGGGCGTATTCTACAAGACCGGCGCTTTTGCAGGGATAGTCGGGTAAATTTTTCCGCATCCGTGCCGATTGGACACGGCAGTTATCCATTGTGAAGATGAGAGAACCATTTTCAAAGCGGGAGGACTGTCTGTTCAGACGGCTGTACATACGGAAGTTTAAAGCCTGCGCCAATCCTTCCAGCCCGGGATGCTTTTCCATGCCAAGAAGTTTTTTAATGGAGTGCGCTTCAAAGGGAGAGAACCGGGCCCATGTAGAATCGTTGCACCGTTTCGCATCATTGATGCCGTAGGAAAACTCCACTCCCTGAAACCAGAAGCCGTCCTGGGCAAGCCAGCTTTTTGCGATGGTGTCCAGAAGAGAAAGCTGATCTTCTTTAGGAAGGCGGATGAGGAAAGCGGGACAGCCCTCTTGTTCAGGGAAATGAAATTGCGCCGCCAAACGACGAACTGCCGCCTTTCGTGTCTGCTTCCAGGCGTAGTCCATGACATTGAGCGCCTTTTCAAAACCGAGCTGGTGCTCTACTTCACGGAACCAAAGGGTGTGATGGACCGTCATGCGGTGGCACATGTCTATAATATGTGCCGCCCGCTTTTCCACTGTTATTGTTTCCATTGTTTTTTCATTCATGGTAAACTTCCTTCATGGAGAATTTCATTTCTTTTATTATGAAATAACTGTTGGAAAATATCCATGGTAAAAAAAATAATCAAAAAGTCAAAATATTTATTAGCACTCTATTGACATGAGTGCTAAATGTGATATAATACAGTTGTCAGGAAGAAAAGATAAACTCCTGAGATATGTTATAAATATTTTAAAGAAAAGAGGTTTTGATTATGCGTGGTTTACTTCCTTTTGATGGTTTTTTCGGTGATACGGCGCTGGATCATTTCTTCAACGATACTCCGGCTGCATACAAAGATTATGTATCTGTGCCCAAAGTGGATATTGAGGATAAAAAGGATTTCTATGAAATTACCTGTGATATGCCCGGGTTCACTAAGGATCAGATCAGTATTTCTTATGAAAACGGAATTTTGTCCCTGTCCGCTCAGAAAGAGGAACAGACGGAGGAAAAAGATGACGACCGTCATTATATTCGTCGTGAACGTTCCAGCTCTGTCTTCCGCCGCCAGTTCAATGTGAAAGGGATCAAAGAAGACGGCATCAAGGCAGGCTTGAAAGACGGGATTCTGACGATTACACTGCCGAAACTCCCGCAGGAAATTGAAAAAGCACCCCATCGTATCCAGATTGACTGAAGATGATGTATAAGATATTCCTGGAATACTGAAAAGTTTATTCATGCTTTCTCCCCGGGCGGTACTTCCCCGGTACCGTCCATCTTTGGAACAGGTCATGATAATCCCCCATTATCGTGGCCTGTTTTTATGTGCCCATAAACAGTTTGCGTTTCATGGCTGTTTATAATAAGCTGGAGAAAATGGAGGGAGAATGTATGGAGAAAAGACTGGAAGACAGGAGTTTGGAAGAATTGTGGCAGCTCTTTCCCATCTTTCTTGTACCCTATAAAAAAGAATGGGCAGATTGGTACAAGGAAGAAAAAGATCGTTTGGATGTTCTGCTGGATGCAGGGCGGATAAAGCGCGTCAGCCATATCGGAAGTACGGCTGTTTCCGGTATCTGGGCCAAAAATATCATAGATATCCTGTTAGAAGTACCGGATAAAAAAAGAATGGCAGAGGTATGGGAAATTTTGAAAAATAACGGCTGGCTCTGCATGAACACTTCAAAGAACCGCATTTCCATGAATAAAGGGTACACGGAAAAGGGATTTGCGGAGAAAGTGTATCATCTGCATATCCGGCTACCTCATGATCATGATGAATTGTACTTCCTTTCTTATCTGCAGATGCATCCTGCCATCGCGAAGGCATATGAAACATTGAAACTGCATTTATGGAAACGGTATCCTCATGACAGGGATGGATACACGGAGGCAAAGACAGATTTCGTCAGGACATATACGGAACGGGCAAAAAGAGAATACGGGAACCGGTGGGAATGGTAATCGGTAAAACAGCCCGGTGAAAATCGGGCTTTTTGTGTGTGAATTTCCGGGAATGAATATCGAAAATATATTGTAAACTTATAACATAAAAACAATTGACAGAAGAAACTGCTTATTTTATACTTGAATCCGAGATAACAATAAAGGAAACGGAATGATTCCGTAAAAAGGGGAGTTCTATTATGGAAAGTGCTTGTCAGGAAATTATCCGCTTGGCGGAAAAGGTCATGGATGGCGGACAGATCACGCCGGAAGAGGCAGGGAGGCTCATTCGTACAAAAGATGAAGACACCATGCTGCTTCTTGCCATGGCGGATAAAATCCGTCAAAAATTCGGCGGCAGCTCCGTGGATTTCTGCGCCATCATCAATGCGAGAAGCGGGCACTGCCAGGAAGACTGCAAGTTCTGCGCCCAGTCCGGCTGGTACAGGACAGGTGCCAAGGTATACCGCCTGCTGCCGGAAGAACAGATTATTGAAGCGGCAAAGAAAGCAAAAGCGGCAGGCGCCGTCCGGTTCTCCATTGTTACCAGCGGCCGTAATCAGGACAATCCCAATGAGTTTGAAGAAATTATTGCAATCGTGAAGCGTATCCGTAAGGAAGTAGGTATCGAAGTCTGCTGCTCCCTGGGGCTTATTTCTTCTGAGCAGGCGCTCCGGCTGAAGGAAGCGGGCATTACCCGTATTCATTGCAATATCGAAACGTCTCCGTCCTATTTTCCGGAAATCTGTACTACCCATACCATGGAAGACAAGGAAGATATCATCAGCACGGCGCAGAAGGCAGGGATCCGTGTCTGCTCCGGAGGCATTATCGGGCTTGGCGAATCTTTGGATCAACGCGTGGAAATGGCGTTTAAGCTGAAAGAAATGCACATTGATTCCGTGCCGCTGAATATCTTGAATCCTGTAGAAGGAACGCCTTTTTATGATAATAAACGTCCGTCCGCTTTGGAAATCCTCCGCACTTTTGCCATGTTCCGCTTTGTTCTTCCGAAAGCCCTCATCCGTACGGCAGGCGGTCGTGAAGTCAATCTGAGAAGCCTGCAGGCCCACGCGCTTTCCGGCGGCCTTAATGGTATCATGGTGGGCGGCTATCTTACCACCGGCGGCAGAGATCCGAAAGAGGATCTGGTCATGACGGCGGATCTGGGACGAAGCAGGACCTCGCCTCAGCTGTAATGAAAACAGAAACCGAATAATATAAACATAAAAGAAGAACGGCGCTGTACCGGCATCCGGTTGTCAGATTTTAATCTGATTTTTGGAATGTGGTACAGGACATGTCGTTCTTTTTTGCTGCCGATACCGGCGCGGCGGATACGGAAGAATGTTCAGATAAACCGGCGGATGCAAAAGAGGAATCAGTAAACTTCTTAGAACAGAATGCGCTTAGGTTAAGTTATAAAAAAGAATATAATATGAAACTTTAAAATAAAAGTACAATAAATATTATTTAATGATATAATTTGTTTAAAATAATTTAATTATGGGATGTGAACCCATTTTATGGAAGACTTCATTTTCCGTACAGAGGCCTGCATTGACGGTTTTTGTGAAAGCGGCTCCGTAAATTATTTTTGTGATTGTATTCGTTTTAAAGAAAGGATGGTTTCGGATTTTATGAGAAAGAAATTATTGGCTGCTGCCATCATGGGTGCGGTCGGAGCGGCTGCAGGTATCTGCACGGCGGGCGTGGCGGATGCCGCTTACGTTCTTGATGAGGTGGTTGTCATCGGGAACCGTGATGAAGAGCGCGATGTTTTGCCGGGCAATTTTGTTTACACGAAATCCCAGACAAGTTTTCTGGCAGGGAAGGATACGATGGATGTTCCTTTTTCCCAGATGCATTTCACGGAAAAGTCGATGGACACCTTTACGGGGCCTGATAAGCCGATGGATGCGCTTTTGGCGAACTCGCCGTCTGTGCGCCAGTCCGGATCTATTCTTCATGGTGATTTCTTTTTCCGCGGATTCCGTACAAACGGAACCAACTTTTATGTGAATAACGTTCCCGGCGTGTTCACCCAGTTTAATACGCCGCTCTATCCCATCGAATCTTTGGAATTGATTTCCGGACCGAACGTAGGGATTTACGGCACAGGTGTCCAGTATGAAACGACGAATCCCGGCGGTATTGTCAGCGTGAAATCAAAAGTTGCTCCTGATAAAGGTGTTTTTGACTACACCCAGACGATTTCCGGCCGCGGGCTTTTTGGTGAATATCTTGACTGGGGACAGCGTTTTGGTGATAAGAAAGAATGGGGTGTCCGCATTATGACGGAAAACCTCAATGGGCGTACATCTGTAAAGGGCACGAAGATTAACGGACAGGGCATTTTTGCCAATATCGACCGGACGACGGAAAAATCAAAAGACAATTTATTTATCGGGTATAGAAATATGGATATCCAGCGCGGTCTTCGATGGTTTATCCTGAGCAGCGATGTTAATAAACTGCCCGCCGTTCCTTCCGGAAAGAATGACTACGGGTTTGACGGGATGATAAAGGCGACCCACGGCTGGCTTGCCGTTTACAACCATGATCAGAAATTTAATGACCATTGGGACGGCTTTTTCAACTTCGGCATGCAGAGGAACGATTTGGATAAAAATGTCATGGCGAACGGAGGCAGCGGATATACACTCCACAATGACGGCACGCTTGACGTCAAAGCAAGACCGGGTTCCACGCCGCAGGAATATTACTATTGGCAGGTAGGTACCACGGCGCACTATAATACGGGTGCTGTGAAGCATGATATTACGCTTTCTTATAATCAGGCGTGGAGAAACAGAAAGAGCGCGTATAATAACGGACCGCTCCTTACGATCGGTACAGGGGATCTGTACACGGGTATCCATCAGACACTGGCGGCGCCTACGAAATTTGATACCCGCTGGAATAATAAAACACGAGTAAAGAGTTATTCTCTTGTTGATTACATGACTTACAACAAATGGGATATTATCCTCGGCATCCACAAGCATGAAGCGGAATCAAGAGGCTATAAGTGGAAAAATGACAATACATTGAACTATATCGAGCGTATAAAGACTGATGACACGAGTCCGACATACGGTATCATTTACCGTCCCAACAGCCATATGTCCATTTATGCCAGTCATTCGGAAAACTTTGATGCAGGCAGCGGCGTAAATACAACTTTTGAAAATTTCGGCGATATTCTTCCGCCTTTGAAGACAAAGCAGAATGAAATCGGTTTTAAGTACAGGAAAAATGATTTACTTTACACCTTGGCCTACTATGATATTAAGCAGGATAACCTGATCAGCGTCTACAAAGACGGTTATGTCAAACCTTTCCAGTCAAAAGATGGGCAGGCCCGTCATAAAGGCCTGGAATTTTCCATCAATGGCAAGCTGACCGATAAATGGAATATTTTCGGCGGGTTCTCCCGTATGTCGGCAAAACAGGAAAAGACGACCAAGGGAACGCTCGACGGGATCCGTGTCAACGGAACTTCCGAGTGGACTGCCGTTCTTGGATTGGAGTACAATCCGAATGAAGCGTGGAGCGTCCTGGGACGCGCGATTTACACGGGCAGATCTCCTGTTATGAATGAAAAAATCTGGGCACCGGGATACACCATTTTCGATCTGGGTGTAACACACAAGACACATTTGGGAAAAATCCCTGCGGAATTGTCTCTCATGGTAAATAATGTTTTTGATAAAGACTACTGGCAGGTATCCAGAGGCAACCAGGTATATCTCTCGCTGCCGCGTACATTCAGCTTTACGGCGAAGCTGCATTTTTAAGAGATGATAAAGAAAAGGGGCAGGCGGCAGCCCCTTTTCTTTATATGCAGAAGAATTTTGACTGAGAAAGGAGGGAGGCGTTGAGGAGAATAGGGCTCTTTCTGTGTGGAGCGGTTTTCTTATTTTTGATGGGTATATGTACGGGGTGTAGCCATGAGGCGGAAACAGGAGAGCGGGAAATCGTCCTTGCCGCGGCGCGCGATCTGGTACAGGGAGAGAAAGATCCGTACTATGCCACCATTATATTGAAAACTTGGGAGCCTCTCGTTGGCATTTCCGATGACGGCCGTGAAATGCCTGTTCTTGCGGAGAGCTGGGAAAGCAATGCGGATAAGACGGAATGGATATTTCATTTAAAAGAAGGGATCCGTTTTCATGATGGGGAACCGTTCAATGCCGCGGCGGCCATAGAAAATTTCCATCGCTACCGGAATATGGGATACCGCCCGTCTACGTTCTATGGTTTTCTGGCGGCCCGTATTTATCCGGGGCTTCTCCGGGCAGAGGCAGATAATGAAAATACGCTTCATTTATACTTTGAAAAGCCTGTACCCATGCTTATTTACCGTATGGCAGGCTGGGGAAGCGCCATGTTCAGTCCCCGGTGTTTTGATTCCGCCACGGGGAAGTGGACAGGGACGGCAAAAGGGACGGGCCCCTTTATGATTAAAGAGCGGGTGCCTGACGCCTACGCCGTGATTGAGCGTTTTGACGGGTACCATGGAGAGAAAGCAAAAGCAAAACAAATCAGGATACGGACTATCACGTCTTCCGATGCCCGGTACTCGGCGATGAAGTCGGGGGAAATACAGGGTGTTTTGGATTTGGGAGGACTCGCGCCTATTATGGCGGAAGAGATGGAGCGTGACGGGCGTTTTACCGTAAACGCTGCCCATTCCACGATTTCCCATTACCTCACTTTGAATGGAGGACGTTTTCCCTTCAGCGATGTGCGTATGAGAAAAGCAGTTAATCTGGCGGTGGATCGGGAAAAAATCGTGAAATATTATTTTCGCGGATTCGGCACGCCTACCATGAGTTTTCTGAACAGCACCAATCCTTTCGGCCGTGTGGAGAAGCCTGTCTTTGATCCCGTAAAAGCAAAGGAATTGGCAAAAGAAGTGCTGGGGGATAAAAGACAGACGGTCAAATTCCTTCTGCCCCAGTACGGAATGGCGCGGTATCCTTACAAGACAATTTCCGAATTTATCCAGGCGGAGCTGAAACCTTTGGGGCTGGATGCAGAGATTGTCATGGTGGATGGGATGACTTCACGGAAAATGATGGCTAAAGGGGACTATGATTTGTCCATTGGAACACGGGGACTCGGCAACCTGGATCCCACATCGCTCCTTTTTGAATATTTCGATTCAAAGGGCGCTACGAATAAAGCAAGCTGCATCAGTTATAACAATCCGAAAGTGGATGCCTGTTTTGAAGCATTAAAGACGGTCTATGATTTGGATGAGCGCCGGACTGTCTATGCGGAAATACTTGATGAGCTTCTGACTGATCCGGCAGTAGTTCCTCTTTTGGAAGATCAAAATATAGCGGTCTGCAGCCATGAGCTTGGCGGCTACAAAGCAGCCGTTTATGGAATTACGTTGGATAAAGTCTATTGGCGGAAAGGAGCAGGGAAAGAATGAAAGAATTGATTCTCTATGCACTCCGCCGCTTTTGCATGCTGATCCCTTTCCTCATAGGACTTACACTGGTTGCTTTTCTTTTAGGCGTTTTATCTCCGGGCGACCCCGCGCTGGCGCTGCTTACCATGGACGGCACGTCGGAACCGACAGCGGAAGAACTGGATGCGCTGCGCCATGCTATGGGACTGGATCAGCCTGTATGGATCCAGTATGGGCGGTGGCTTATGAATGCGCTTCACGGAGATTTGGGCGTGTCTTATCTTACACAGAAACCTGTACTGGATGAAATACTCCGCCGGTTTCCCATTACTTTCCATCTCGCGGTGTGGGCCATCGGCTGGGTACTGGTTATCGGCATACCCGCCGGAATCTGGGCGGCAGAGAAAAAAGACACCGCAGGGGAAATAGTCCTTCGCGCAGGTGCTCTTTTCTTTATTTCCGTCCCTTCTTTCTTTCTGGCCATTTTATGCATGCTCCTTTTTTCTGAAGAGTGGAGGCTCCTGCCTTCCGGCGGGTACGGGAGCATGATACAGATGATCATGCCTTCTTTCGTTCTTGCGGCGGGAACATCGGCGGCTGTCATGCGCCTTCAGCAGACGTCCATGACGGAGGTGGCAGGAAAGGAATTCATCACGACAGAACGGGCGAAAGGGCTGCCCATGCCTTTTATCATGAAAAGACATGTACTGCCCAATGCTCTTGTCCCCGTCATTACGATGCTGGGCACTTTCTTCGGCGCCATCCTCGGTGGATCGGTCATCATTGAGGAACTGTTTTCCATTCCCGGACTGGGCAGTTATGTGCTGGCCGCCATATGGGGGCGTGACTATCCCGTTATCCAGGGGTATGTCATTGTAAGCGGCACAGTCTTCCTTACATTTAATTACCTTGTGGACATCCTGTGCGGCATGCTGAATCCGTCGGTGCGGAAAGGGGGCGCCCTATGAAAGGGAATAAGAATGCCGTCAGGCTCCTTTACACGACGGCCGTTGTTATCGCTTTTGCCGTTATTTTCTGCGCCGTTTTTGCACCGCTCCTTGCGCCATATGACCCATCAGCCGTATCGCCTGAGGAAGTACTGGAACACAGTTCCGCGGCTCATTGGTTTGGAACAGATGCCCTAGGAAGAGACATTCTTTCACGGGTCATTTATGGTGCCCGGTCTTCCGTGGCTTTTGCATTCTGTTCCGCATTCTGTACTATGGTGCTTGGATTGTCTTTGGGCATGGTGTCAGGGTATTTTGGGGGATTGGCGGATAAATCCGTACAGTGCCTTGTGGCGCTCTTTCAGGGACTTCCCGGGACAAGCCTCATGATTGCCATTGCAGCCATTCTTCCTGAAAATGATTTCCGCATTATCATCGCTTTGACATTGACGTCCTGGACGGGGTTTTCCCGTATCGTCCGTAATGAAGTACTCCGTATCAAAGGGGAAACATACATGGAAGGGATACGGAGCATCGGTGCCGGCCACTGGTATATCCTGCGGAAATATGTATTTCCCAATTTGCTGCCTGTTCTGATAGTCCTCTTTACCTTACGAACAGGAACCTCTCTTTTGTCGGCATCTGCCTTATCCTATCTGGGACTCGGTGTTTCTCCGCCGACAGCGGACTGGGGTGTCATGATCAGCGATGCGCGGACCTATTTTCGCTCTTATCCTCTGATGATACTGGCTCCGGGCATGGGAATCACCCTGTTCTGTCTGTCGATTAATCTTCTGGGAGACGCTTTGCGGGACAATTTGCAGATCAGAAAATCGCCGGAAGAAAGGAGGGGATAGAAGTGGATATTCAAATTAAAAATCTGTCCGTTTCTTTCCCTTCGCCAAAGGGGGATGCAAAAGTCCTGCGAAATGCGGATATAATCCTGAAAAGCGGGAAAATTACGGCGATCGTAGGGGAGTCGGGAAGCGGTAAATCTATCCTCGGCGCGGCGGTTATGGGGTTATTGGAATCGTCTGTCCAGGTTTCAGGGGAAATTTTATTTGGAAATACAGACCTTCTTTCTCTATCCGAAAAAGAATTGAATTCTATCCGCGGCGCACGGATCGGGTGGATTGCCCAGGATCCTGTGACAGCGATGGATCCTATGATGAAAGTGGGAAAACAGATGATGGAAGGGGTGCATTTTTACCGGAACGGGAAAGAGACAAAAGCGGACGGTATCCGGCAGTTGGAAGAATTCGGACTTTCCGATGCCCAGCGCGTGTGGGATGCTTATCCTTTCGGACTGTCCGGTGGTATGGCGCAAAGAGTGCTCACCGCCATGATGACGCTGCCCGGTCCTGAATGGCTTATTGCAGATGAGCCGACGAAAGGCCTTGATGCTTTTGTCCGCCGGCAGGCAGCGGACGCGTTCAGGAAACTGAGGGAAAAAGGTGTGGGCATTTTGCTCATTACCCACGATCTCCGGTTGGCGGAGCGTCTTTCCGATTTTATGGCGGTTATGTATGCGGGAGAGATTATTGAATATGGGAAGACAAAAGACATCTTTTCAAATACGGTGCACCCCTATACGAAAGGCCTGTTTGCCGCAGCTCCCGACAGGGGCATGCAGCCGATCTGCGGTATCGCGCCTGATCTTTCCCGTCTTCCCTGCGGCTGTATTTTTGCATCCCGCTGCCCGGCGTATAGGAAAAATTCCTGCGATGAAAAGCAAAAAATGCTTACGCTTGCAGAAGACCATGACGTCCGCTGTATCCGGAAAGGAGGCGGCTTATGACACTTCTTTCTATAGAACATATTTCCCGGAGTGTGGAAACGGGATTTATCCGTAAGCAGAAAAAAGAAATACTTCATGATATCTCTTTTTGTGTAGGGAAAAGGGAAACGGTGGGCATTACAGGGGCAAGCGGCGCAGGGAAATCCACGCTGGCGAGAGTCATCATGGGTCTGCTTCGTGAAGACGGCGGGGACATTGTCTTTCAGGGAAAAGAACTGACAAAAACATCTTTAAGGGAAGCCCGGCGCAGGCGGCGGCAAATGCATATGCTTTTCCAAAATCCTGCGTCTTCCTTAAATCCGCGAATGAGAATCAGGGAATCTATGGAAGAACCGGCGAAGATACACGGAATGGATATTTCCCGCGGTCAGGAAATCCATGATATGATGAAACGCCTCCAGCTGAGAGAAGAACTTTTGCACCGTTATCCCCATCAGCTTTCCGGAGGAGAACTGCAGCGTGTATGCCTCGGGCGGCTTCTTCTTCTGAAACCCGGGCTGCTGATTCTGGATGAACCCACTTCTATGCTGGATGTTTCCGTACAGGCGCAGATCATCGGGATACTGAAAGAGGTGCAGGAAGAAGAAAATATTTCCTATCTTTTCATTTCCCACGACCTTGACCTGCTTCGCGCCTGCTGCCACCGGATCGGAATACTTAACCGGGGGAAACTGGTGGAAATGGAGGAAACGGAGAGACTCTTTCACAGTCCTGCGGCTCCGTATACAAAAGAATTGATTTCCGCATTTTTTACATTTTGATCCAAGTCGGATCAAGGGGGTGAAAATTAAAATCACAGGCCATGGAAAAACATTTTTAACACCGTTATTTTTATTATGAAAGAGGAGAAACGTATGAAAAAGAAAATTTTATCGGCGGCGCTGCTTTCTGTGCTGGTTTCATCAGCGCTTGGCACTGTGACTGCAGGTGCCGTGTATGAAATGGACGAAGTTACCGTCACAGCAGACAGGGAAGGGATTGTGGCGGCGCTTCCGGGCGGGCTTGTAAATCAGACGGCCAAATTAGGGATTTTGGGAAATAAAAGTATTATGGATATTCCTTACTCGGAAATGAGTATGACTGAAAAGACACTGGAAACTTTCAGTGATCCGTCCCAGCCGCTGGCCAATGTGCTCCAGAATAATCCTTCTATCCGTTCCAGCACATCGTCCCCCATGTATACGGATTTTTCCATGCGCGGAATCAATATGAACGGAAACCATATGATGCTGAACGGGATCCCCAGCCTGTTTTACCAGTTCAACGGTCCGCCGAATCACATCATCGAAAGAATGGATATTACTTCAGGACCGAATGCCGGCGTCAATGGAGTCAGCATGTCGAATAATGGAACCAACGGCGGCGCTACGCCTGCTCCAGGAACCATCAATATTGTCACGAAAAAAGCAGGATTGACTCCTGTTTTGAACTACACGCAGACTTTTTCGGGAAGAAGCAGCTTTGGCGAGTTTATTGACGTAAGCCGCAGGACAGGCGCTAATAGCGAATGGGGCGTCCGTGTCATGGGCGAATACATGGATGGCGATTTGGCGCTCCGTCATGCGGAAAAAGAAGAAAAGAATATTTTCATCAACCTTGACCGCAAAGGGGAAACATCCGTTACGAATATTTTTGCAGGGTCCTTCGATCTCCGTGTGAATAAAGGGCAGCGCTGGTTCACCTATGGCGGCAGATCCGATGTCCTTCCCTCCGCACCGGATTCCAACACGGATTATGATTTTGACGGTACTACGAAGTGGATGCACGGCTGGCTTCTTACTGTGAATCACGAAAAAGAACTCAATGGTAACTGGAGATGGTTCGTGAACTGGGGCGTCAACCGCAGAAGCGGAAATAAATACAATTCCAGCTCTGCCCTGAAGTTTGACGAAAAAGGAAATTTCATGAGCAGCAATGTATCCAATGCGCAGAATGAAATAGGGACGAACTCTTATTTCCAGACAGGGATCAAAGGGAAGTTCGCTACCGGCGCCGTAGAACATCATGTATCCCTTGCCTTTGACCGCTCAGGCGCCAGATACTGGAATGACACGAATAACAGTGTGAAAGGAAATATCACAGGCAGTCTTTATGACGGTACAGCCTATAAAAACAGTTTCTATATCCCTCAGCTCCGGAAAGCAAAACTTTCCTGGTCGGAAATCAATACAGGCATTACACTGGCCGATTCTCTTGCCTACGGGAAATGGGATGTCCTTTTGGCAGTTTCCAGAAAACACGAACATTTCAGAAATGAGATCAAAGGGCAGCTCATACGGAATGATGACTGGCTCCCGACTTTCGGGATTACCTACAAAGCAAACGATCATCTTTCTTTTTACGCGGGACAGACGGAAAGTCTTTCCAGGGGCGGTGTCGTTTCCAATGACAGCAAGTACATCAACCAGGGGGAGACTTTGGCGCCGTCTGTGAGCAGGCAGAAAGAAATCGGCGTGAAGTATAAATACGGCGGACTTCTCACTACTTTGAGCTATTTCTATATCGATCAGGAAAATATCATTGATATAGATGTGGGAAGCGGTAAGTACCGCCGCGCTGCTGACGGAAGAGACAAGTTTAAAGGTGTGGAATGGACAGTGAATGGGAAATTGGCACCGAAATGGACAGTGACCGGCGGGCTGATGTACATTGACGCCAAGCGGGATAAAACGCAGGGCGGGAAAAACGACGGCCGCTTCGTTAACGGCGTGGCAGACTGGAGCGGCGTGCTGGGACTCGTTTACGAACCGAACGACAGCCTGGGAATCATAGGGAGAGTCATTTGGAATGACGCTGCCTATATTGATAATTCCAATGCGTCGTCAGGAAAAACAAAAATCCCGTCTTACACCACCTTTGACCTGGGTGTGAACTATAAAACACGTTTGGGGAGAATCCCCGTTTCTTTAAGCGCCATGTGCTACAATGTGGCAAATAAAGATTACTGGATGGGAAGAGGGAGTTCCACCACCTTCGGATTATCCATGCCGAGGACATTCATGCTCTCCGCCCGATTCGAATTCTGATTTTACCCGGGTGAGTAAATTTAATAAAACCAAAAGGAACGATACCATCTTATAGATAAAGTATGGTTCCTTTTTAATTTGTGCAGTTTATATTTGAAATAAAATCAATTACAAAAATATTTCATGAAAATAAATACAAAATTGATTAACTATAATTAAAGTAGTAGTATGTAATTATTAATGCTTCATGCTGCTTTGTGGATGCCGTCGGGTTCATATACGCAGGGCGCGGTGGAAATGGAAACAGGGATACATTTTTTATCGCGCCGCAGAGACCTTATAGAGCAGCAGAAAAGCACAATCAGTTGTTCTGTCTGAGGAGGAAAAGATGAAAAAGGGAAAGATTCTTGCAGCGCTTGCGGCAATCATGATGGTATCCGGGGCAAATGTGCCAATTATGGCGGAGGTAAGCCAGCTGGATGAAGTAGTCGTGGAAGCGGACCGTTATCGTCAAAATGGAAATGAAAGTGTTATTAAACCATTGGGGGTTGTAGCGGACCAGGTCCAGAATGTAGGGCTCTTAGGAGAAAAGGATGCCTTGGAGACACCTTTTAACAGCATGACATTGACGCGGAAAGATTTGGATTATTTCGGAAGCCCTGAAAAAGGACCGACAGACATGCTTACCTTGAATCCTGCCGTGAGAGATGCTTCGAGTAATCTTTACAATGATGTTTCTATCCGCGGTTTTAACCTGAACGGGCATAATATGTATTTGAACGGTATACAGGGGATGCTTGACCAGCAGCACGCTGCCGATATTTATATTGATAAGGCAACAGTAATAGCCGGTCCGAATCTTGGTATTGTAGGGACGCCGAACCGTGAAAACTTAGGGGGTACTATTCTGTTTACTTCCAAAAAGGCGCAGGCGGAACCGAACCTCGATCTGACTTTGGCTTATCAGGGCGGGAAATCATTTAAAGAAGCTGTTGATTTCGGTACCCGCCTCGGACATAATCAGCGCTGGGGTATCCGTGTCATGGCGGATAATATACAGGGAGAAACGGCAATTGACGGAGACAAACTGACGCAGCGGGATTTCTTCGTGAATATTGACCAGAAAACAAAAAAGAGCAAGACAAATCTGCTTATCGGATATAATTATGCAGATCAGAAAGGGGCGCAGTTTACCTGGAATTTCAATGAATATAATCAGCCTAAGGGAAGCCGCCTGCCCAAGGCGCCTGATAACGGACGCAGCTATTTGCCGGAGTGGACGAATAATGAATATGATAACTGGATTGCCACATTGAATCATGAGCAGATATTAAGTGATCATACCACGGCATTCTTCAATGCAGGATATCATCGCGAAGACTGGTATGGCTACCAGTATGGCACGCCGCGTCTTCAAAATGCGAACGGGGACTATACTGTTCATCCGGAAAACTATCCGCTGGCAGTAACAACGAAGTATTTTGGCGGCGGCATCAAAGGTAAGTTTAATCTGGGCTTGACAAAGCATAACTATGTATTAAGCGCGGATCGGATGATGTATGACAACTATGGCGGAACGAATAAGAAGTGGGGCAATAACGGTGAAATCCTTCTACGCGGGAATATGTATACCGGATATATGGATGATTCACAGTATTATATGTATCCCCATGAACAAGGAAGTGCGCCGTGGAGTTCTTCCCAGTTTGTTACGGGATGGCATATATCGGATGATATTTCCATGTTTGATGACAGATTAAATGTGATTGTCGGGCTTCATGGGCATCATGCAAAACAAATCAAAAAGAATGGGGAGAATAAAAAATACCATGGCGTAAATCCCACATTCGGCCTGAATTATAAAATCTCCGAAAATTTCTCCGTATATGCCAGCCATGCAGAAGATTTCATGATCGGCCGTGTTGTGGGCGCCGGATATAAAAACTCCGGAGAAACATTGGATCCCGGCAAGACAAAACAGAATGAATTCGGTTTTAAATATAAAGTGGGGGATATGCTCCATACTTTAAGCTTCTTTAAGATCGAACAGCCCAACTTCGGAAGGACAGAAGACAATTATTACGGTATTTTCGGCAAACAGAAGAATAAAGGCTTTGAATATGCTTTCTCCGGCGCGCTTGGCAGGAAGCTTGATTTAATCGGCGGTATTGCTTATGTTGATGCTAAACAGGCAGGGACGGGAAAGAAAGCAAACGGAGTGCCGAAATGGTCCGGTACGGCGGCTCTCATTTATAAGCCGACAGAACGGCTGAATATTCTTGGACGGGCGACTTATCAGGGATCATCCTGGATTATCAATGAAAAGTACAAAGTACCGTCTCATGTTCTTTTCGATCTGGGCGCAACGTATGAGGCCGATGTCCGCAATACGCCGATTACTTTTAAGGCGATGCTTTATAACGTATTTGGGAAAGATTATTGGAGTGCCCGCGCGGGAAACAGTACTGTCGTACTCGGTACGCCTCGTACGTTCATGTTCTCCGCCACTCTTCATTTGTAAAATGTGCAGAGGCGGAACGGCCTGAATTTCTTTTGAGGGAATTAATACTTGGGTGTCAGTTGTTTTGGGAATAAGGAGAATCGTATGCAGTACAGAAAATATCTGTCCGTCAGCGGACTGGCGGTGATTGCCGTTTCTGTACTGCTTTTTTCATGCCTTGCAGGATTGATGCTCGGATATATTCCGTTGTCTTTTCCCGAAGTGCTTGGCGCGCTGGTAGGATGTGACGGAGCGGCAGCAGATATAGTCCGTGATCTCCGATTGCCCCGGATCATCCTCTCGGCAGCCGCCGGGATGGGACTTGCACTTTCCGGTGTCGTTATGCAGGCGATGTTCAGAAATCCGATGGCAAGTCCTTACATTATGGGTATCTCTTCAGGAGCCTCACTGGGTGCTGTTGCCGCCGTGTTTTTGGGAATCGGCTCGGCTTGGGGCGCAGGTGGTGTCGGGCTGGGTGCTTTTGCAGGCGCTTTGTTGATGTCTGTCATACTTGCAGGGGTTATTGGAAAGAAAAGCGGTACGTCTTATATTCTTATCGTAGGAGTGGCGCTTGGCGCTGTCTGCAGCGGGATTACGGGCGTGATTATTTATTCGGGCGCGGCGTCTTCCGGCATAGATGTGACGCTGTACTGGATGATGGGAAGTGTTGCTTTTGCCAAGACGGATCACGCCGTTTTTCTTTTAATGATTGTCATTGCCGTATCCGCTTTTTTCCTCCGGCAGTCGCGGATACTGAATCTGATGCTTCTCGGAAGGGAAGGGACATTGCCCTTGGGCAGGGACCTGATGCCCTTCTTTCGGCTGTATATACTAGTCAATGCACTTTTGGTGGGATGTATCGTCATGGAGGCGGGGCTCATCGGCTTTGTCGGGCTGGTGGTTCCCCATTTCGTGAGATCCTTTATAGGGGCAGATCATAAAAAGCTGGTGCCCTTAGCTGTTTTATGCGGAGGTATTCTCACGGTGTGGGCGGATATTCTTGGACGGGTCCTTGTCACGGGAGCTGATGTACCCCTGGGGGTCACTTTGGGACTGATTGGCGCGCCGCTTTTTATCTATATGCAAGTCTGGAAATCCTATAACTTTGGAAAGGAGCCGTCATGAATATCTGTGTCCGCCATCTTTTTGCGGGATATGGAAATAAAAAGGTATTGGAAGATGTGGATATTTCTTTTCCATCCGATCAATTGACCGGCTTAATCGGGCCGAATGGGAGCGGAAAGAGTACACTGCTGAAATGTATCTATCGCGTTATGAGACCCTCGGCAGGACAGATTTTTGTGGGAGAGAAAAATATAGGGAAGCTTTCTTATAAAGAAAGCGCGAAACAAATCGCTGTCTTGGCACAGCATCATGGGATGGGTTTTGATTTGAGCGTGGAAGATGTCGTTCTTATGGGGCGTACTCCCTACAAAGGCATTGCGGAAGGGGATAATGCAGAAGATATTTCCATAGCCCAAAAATCCATGGAAGAGACTGGTGTGGCGGATATGGGCAGCCTCAGCTTCATACAACTTTCCGGCGGCGAACAGCAGCGTGTCATGCTGGCGCGGGCTTTGACCCAGGAAACGTCCTGTCTGATTCTCGATGAACCGACCAATCATTTGGATATAACTTACCAGCTGCAGATTATGGACTTGATTAAGTCAAGAAATATGACAGTTATTGCCGCTATCCATGATTTGAATATTGCTGCCATGTACTGTGACCGTATCGTGGCACTGCAAGATGGGAAAATAATAGCGCAAGGAACTCCGCAGGAAGTTCTTACAAAAGAGAACATAAAGATCCTTTACCGTGTAAATGCAGAAATTCTTATGAGAACGGATGGCCGTCCCGCTATTATTTATGAAAGAGGAGACAAACTATGAAAGGGAAGCTCCGCACAGCAGGATGGTCGATTGTCTTTCTTGTGCTGTCATTTTTGTCGCTTAGCTGGGGAATAGTGGAAATCACGCCGAAGGAAGCACTGGTCTATACATGGCAGGCAGTCCTCGGTATGGAGAGCGGGAGTATTTCTTCCGATGTGGTACAGTACCTGCGTCTTCCCCATTTTATTCTTGCTTTTGCTGTGGGATGGGGGCTTGCTCTTTGCGGGACAGTCATGCAGGCGGTCATGAGGAACCCGCTGGCCGATCCTTACCTGCTGGGCATATCCTCAGGCGCCGGGCTTGGCTCGGTCATTGCCATGGCGCTGGGCGCCGATGCTTACTTGGGGGTACATGGTGTAAGTATATGCGCCTTCTTGGGGGCTGTGGGAATTTCTTTAGTTATCCTTTTTGTTGCTTCTGCGGCGGGAAAAGGGGACAATCTGACACTGCTTCTTGTGGGCTTTGCTATGAATGCGCTATGTTCCGCGGCGCTAAGTTTTATTATTCAGGCCATGGCGGATACCCATAAAACAAAGTCGGTCCAGTTTTGGCTGATGGGAAATATTATGGCGGACAGCTGGACGGATATCGGGATCTTGGCAGGCATTATTGCGGCGGGAAGTATTTTCTTTATGGGACAGAGAAGAATTCTTGACCTCATGCTTATCGGTGATGAGCTTTCCCTCAGTATGGGAAGGAATCTGGCGGTATACAGGAAAATATATATACTGGTTGTTGCCGTTTTAGTGGGCTCTATCGTTTACGTGGCGGGCATGGTCGGTTTTATCGGCCTTATCATTCCCCACATGGTAAGGATGGCGGCGGGAAGCGGGCACAAATCCCTTATTCCTTTGGCGGGCCTTGCAGGTGGCTGTTTCATGGCGTGGGCTGATGTATTGGGACGCAACCTTATAAATGGTACAGAACTCCCTGTCGGAATCATGGCTGCAGTCTGCGGCGCACCTTTCTTTGCATGGCTGCTTCTTGGCGGGAAGTATGGAGGCCGGCCATGAAGAAATGGATGGCGGTTACAGGCTGCATACTCCTTTTGTCAGGCTGCGCAGCAGATCAGGAGCAGGAAAAATTAGGGATACCCATTACCAATATTCAAGTGGAAAACTATTTTAACTTAGGCGAAAATGTGCAGTATTTTTCAAAAGTACCTTCTCGTGTATTGGTTATTGGGGCATCACAGACGGAGACACTTTTGGATATGGGTGTGGAAGATTCGATTCTGTGGGCGGTGAAATACGAAGATGATAAGAAGTATCCGATCAAAGACTGCAATCAGGCTGCTTTTCAGCGATTGAATTTCCTGCCGCGGCAGCAAGTGACGATGGAACGTGTGCTGGATTTCGCGCCGGATTTGATTATTTCAGAAGAATCGTGGTTTTCAAAAAATCGTCTAGGAAGCACAGAGTACTGGAACGCAAAAGGAATCCATACTTTGGTGTCTCTGAATACAACCGGACCGGCCAAAACAAATCAGCCGGAAACCGTGGAGAAAGAAATAAAATACATCCGTGATTTGGGGGTGGTTTACCATAAAGAAAAGCAGGCGGAAAAGATCGTAACGGCAACGATGGGGCGGTTTGAAGAAGTCCGGCAAAAAGTAAAAGGGCAAAAAACGCCGAAAGTCATGATTTTAGACTTGCTTTCCTCGACGATTTCCTATGGAAGAAATAAAATCGCCGGAGACATTGCGGCAAAACTTGGGGGCATTGTCCCGAATACAACTGCCGCTGTCAGCGATGAATTGATTATAAAAGAAAATCCGGATATTGTTTTTGTTATTACTTATGATGATGCTGAGACACGCCTGGCGCGTCTCAGAAATAAAAAAGCCTTCAGTCATCTGAATTTTGTCCGCAGCGGCCGGATTTATGAAATGCCCTTGAAGTATGCTTACGGTCCGATGACAAGAGTCATTGATTCAGCAGGATATATGGCGGGGCTGATGTATCCGGGGCAATTTGATTTCCCTAAAGAATACGATTTTCACACCGACGATTAAGTAAGACGTGCAGGAAAGGCAGGTGTTGCGGGGTATTTATTTCATCGTGCAGTTATTTGTCAGTAAAAAGAGGAGAGATGGTAAGATGAAAAAGAAACTGTTGACCATGGCCGTTACTGCGGCTGTCGGTGCGGCTTTATACGGTATTACTGCTGATGCTGCTGTTTATCAGTTGGATGAAATCATCGTGAATGGGGATAAGTATACCGATGATACCATTATGCCCGGAGGCAAGACGGACCGCCGCATCCACTTCGGCCTGTATGGGAATATGGATCTCATGGACGTTCCGGCCAATATTGCTTCTTATACGGAAAAGACGATCAGGCAAAATTATATTCCTGCCCGTACGTTCATGAATACGGTGACCAATAATCCGTCCATCATGGTCGGCGGTGCTTCTACCAATAATAATGTGGAACTTCAGATCCGCGGCAATGCTTTCAATACCCACGATATGACAATGGATGGACTTCCCGGCATGATGGCTATGGGGATCGTTCCCATGAACTGGGTGGAAAAAATTGACGTGGTCACAGGGCCGAACGTCGTTCTCAGCGGCACCGGTATCAATCAGAGTGTTTCCGGATATATCAATTTTGTTCCTAAAATCGCAAAAGATAAACCGATTCTTGATATCTCAGAAACATATTCCAGCCACAGACTGTTCAATCATGCCATTGACTGGGGACAGCGTTTCGGCGATGATCATCGTTACGGTATTCGGATCAATGCGGAAAGATACAGCGGAACCACCAGTTTCTCGAATGAGACGCTTCATGGAAACGATCTTTACATTCATTTTGATCAGAGAACAAAATCAAGCAATACGTCCGTTATGTATGGGCATGACCATGTCATTAACCATGGTATGCCGGAAGTCCTCAATGTGATTAAAAATTGGGGCGGCACCGTGACAAAATTGCCGGATCCATCCAAGGTGGTTGAAAACTTTATGCCAACATGGTCAGACCTTTCCCACCAGCGCCACGTATATACACTTTCCCATGAACAGCAGCTGAATGGCCATGTTACTTTCTATCTGAAAGGGGGCTATGAAAAATTGAGCTGGCCGGGCTACTATGATCAGAAACCGGTACTTCTGAATGATGCCGGTGATTACGACTTCGGCAAGTGGGGATTTGGAAGTGCCCAAGACAGTAAATGGTCGCGCCGTTCTCTCTCCACGGGCTTCCTGTTTAACATAGATACACCATCTGTCAGCCACAAAATCAATCTTGGCTTTGAAATGCTTTCCAATGGCTGGTATTATATGAATGCCTCTGCCAAACGTTCGAAGCCTGAAGGAAATATTTATACAGGCATCTGGAAAGTTAATGATGGTGCCCCGATGCCCAGCAGCGGACCGTGGTACATCAGCAGCCGCAAAATTAACCGAAGCCTTATCCTGACAGATACCATCTCCGCGATGGATGGAAACCTCCGTGTCATCTTGGGGGCCCGCCGCCAGAATATCCAGACGAAGTCTTTCAATACATCAGGTGCTTTGACAAAGAAATACGACAAGACGAAGACATCCCCTACTGTCGGTGTACTGTACAAACTGACACCGACCTTATCGGTTTATGGCAACTATTCGGAAGGACTCACCACCTTGTCCATACCAAGCGGTACAAAGAATGAAAAAGAAGTACTTCCTCCGGTGCAGACAAAGCAATATGAATTCGGTCTGAAGAAAGACTTTAAAGATTGGGTGACGACGCTGTCCTTCTTCCATATCAAACAGCCTACCGGCATTACAAACACTGACAACTACTATGTACTGGATGGTGAAACAAGAAACCGCGGCGTGGAATGGAATATCAGCGGCAAAATTTCTTCAAACTTAACACTTACCGGTGGACTCATGCTCCTCGATGCGAAATACAAAAGAACCCAGAATGGTGCTAATGACGGCAACCGTGTCCACGGTACACCCAAACTGAACGCCACCTTGGCGCTTGATTGGGACACCCCGGTAAAAGGCCTCTCTATTAATGGACGTGTTGTCCATTTTGGCAAATCCTATGCGGATACGGGAAATAAAGTGAACGTATCCTCATGGACCAGATTTGATCTGGGCGCCACATACGATACCGAGTTGGCAAAGATACCCACCACCTTCTCTTTCAATGCGTACAACCTGTTTGACAGAAAATACTGGTCAACCGCTACGACCGTGTGGGCGGACGGCATGGTCATGCTGAACCCCGGCCGGACGTACATCCTGTCTGCGACAATGCATTTCTAAAATAAGCTTTTTGGACGATACCAGGGGAAATAAAAAGGAACAATACTATCGTATAGATAAAATATTGTTCCTTTTACATTGCGGCACTGATAAGCGGGACCGAAGATTAAGTAGGGAACCGATTTCAAAGGAACAAAGTGACGCATGAAATCGAGTGAGTCACTTATTGCGGTGAGGGGAATGAATAAAAAGAACCACATCGGACAGATGTGGTGGATTAAATACGTGGTGGAGATAAGCGGGATCAAACCGGTTAAGTAGGGAACCGATTCCAAAGGAATGAAATGACGCATGGAATCGAGTGAGTCACTTATTGCGGTGAGGGGAATGAATAAAAAGAACCACATCGGACAGATGTGGTGGATTAAATACGTGGTGGAGATAAGCGGGATCGAACCGGTTAAGTAGGGAACCGATTTCAAAGGAACAAGGTGACGCATGAAATCGAGTGAGTCACTTACTGCGGTGAGGGGAATGAATAAAAAGAACCACATCAGACAGATGTGGTGGATTAAATACGTGGTGGAGATAAGCGGGATCGAACCGCTGACCTTTTGAATGCCATTCAAACGCTCTCCCAGCTGAGCTATACCCCCATGCTTTCCAAATTATAGCAAAGGGGACGGCGCTATGCAATAGGGACAAAAGAAACGGGGATTTTATTTCATGAAAAGAGGAGATTGAGATGAAAACAAATTGATTGTTGTTGAAAGATTACCTTTAGATGTTCATATGATGAATAATATGTGATATAATTTTAAAAATTATTGAGTTTACGGATGACAGGAATAAATGAATTTTTAAGCTGATATTGTTTTTAAAGTGGGAATATGAAGGAATGCGCCTATGAAGAAGATTGTTATGCTGACCTGTCCCCATGCGGAGACCGTTTGCACCGGGGCAGGATGTTTTTCTGCATTGAATGGGCGGACCCATCGTTTTCGTGAATATGGAGATGAAGAATTGCAGGTGTCTGCTTTTATGAAGTGCAGCGGGTGCGGGCATTTTCCCCGGCAGGATAAAGGACTTGATGAAAAAATCGAGAGGATTCTGGAAATACATCCGGACGCAGTTCATTTGGGAATCTGCTGCTGCAGCGACGGGGAAAGTAAGACTCTTTGTAAAGAGGTGGAGATGATCACTGCTATTTTTAAGAAAGCGGGGATACCTGTTGTGCGGGGTACGCATTCTGTTTTTTAAGAAGATTCCTTATTTTCCTGCGGTCGAAACAAGGTCAGGCCGGCAGGAAAATGGAATATAAGATTTTCACAGGTGGTTAGTGATTAAAGAAAGGAGGAAGTTATGAGAAAATGGCTTTTGGCTTTCGTTGCTCTGATTTTTTCTTTATGCTTGTCTCATATGGCTTTTGCCGCAGAACATTCGGCAGATACGATGATTTTGGATTGGCGTACGGAAAAAGTCTGGATGGAACATGGAGAGCTTTGCGTGCGGGGAACATTTTATAATAGACGAAGTGACTTGACGGTTACAAAACTTGATGAAATGATTCTCCAGATTACTTTTACGGGAACTGATGGGAAAACATTTCAATTCATCGGGCATCCGAAAAGACTGCCCATGTTGAAGTTACCGGCCAACGGAAGTAAAAAGGTCACTTTTAATTTCGGGCCCTTTTCAGGGGAGTGGAAAGACTGGGCCACGAAAGAAGATTATTCATTCAGTTATATTAATGGTTCAAGATGGTAAAGCTCAGAGGAGAGAGTATTCATGAAAAAAGGTATGAAATCAGCTTTTGCTGCCACGTTGGCGTTGACGGCCTGTTTTGGCGGAATTTCCGCATATGCCGCCCACGATGAAAATTTGAATGTGTATACGCTGGATACGGTGGTTGTAGAAGCGGATAAGACAAAGAATAAATTCGGGGACACGATTACGGAACAGTCTTATTACCGTACGGGCGGCGACGTGAAAGTTATCACCCGCGAAGAACTTGATAAACGCCATTACACTGATGTGACGGAAGCGATTAAACGTATTCCGGGGATCACTTTCCAGAATCCCGGCTACCGCGGCGGGGAATATGGGTACCAATTTTATAATAATGGGATTTCTATTAATGGCGACACCCGTGTGGTTGTCTTGGTTGATGGCCGCCGTGTGGATAATGCGGCCAGTTCCCGCATTGATTCTTCCAGTGCAGCGGGAAGCAAGTCGACCGGGGTCAATCTTGACCAGGTTACGAATATGGAAAATGTGGACAAGATTGAAGTAATTAAGGGACCGGGCGCCTCTGTATACGGTGATGATGCTACGGGCGGCGTCATCAATATCATTACAAGAAAGGGAGGCAGGGATTCGCAGGGAAGCATTGACCTTGCCACGGGTTCATGGAAAAAACACCATTATGCAATCAATTATTCCGGTTCCGCCGGTAATGACCGTTCCTGGCACTACTTTATTTCCGCGAATCGTGATATGTCGGGGGATACGAAGTATCATGACGCTTTCAGCGATACGGACGGGCGCCTGGAAGGATCCCGCTGGAAGGAAGACGGTGTCAATGTACGGCTTGATAAGGATTTCAGCGATACCCAAAATTTGAAAATCTGGTACAATTTCCGCCAGGGCAAAGACGGCTATCCGATTGCCACGCCTAATCAGAAATACATGAATCCTTCCGATTGGGCAAATATTATTTCCAGAGCGACAATCGGTGGTTTCTTTGATACAGCGGAGCACGCGGCGAAAGGGAAAGATTATAAGTCTGACGGTGTGGTTAATCTTGCCGATATGGACGACAACAGAACTTATTTCCTCGGGAAGACAATGTCCGGAGATATGAAGAATCCGGGATACCATAATTTGTATTCTTTGGATGGGAATTATGGTTCTTTCAGTCGGTTTAAGAATAATGATCTGGATATTGTTTACACCTTTAACAAAGACAATGGCATGGACAGTTTTATCCGTTTTTACAACCAGACCCACAGATTGTCCAATCGCGATGTGTACCATTGGTATAAATATGGCGGAACCAAGCAGGCGATTGAAGCTTTCAAAAGATTATATCCCAGTGGGGCGACCGGAGCGCAGATTAAAGAATGGATTAAAGAGAATCTGGCACCTTTCACAGGAAATAAGGAATTGCTGAAAAAGTGGATTGCCGATACCGGCGGATATGCTACGGAGCCGAATAGTTGGCATGAAGAAAAGAACCGTGGAGTCCAGATCCAGTATGCGAAAAGCATTGGCAAGCATGATGTTATTGCCAATGTGACTTATGACAAAGCAAAAAATTATGCTTACAGGGTCAATCCGGCAACCGGTGAAAAACGGTCTTCCAGTGTAGAAAGGAAAACGGTACGTGCCTATGTCCAGGATAAAATCCATTTGACAGATAAATGGGATCTTACTCCTTCGCTTCGTTATTCCCATTACAGTGATTATAAAGAATCTACCGGCGGAAACGGTGCGGGAAACACGAATGATTTTAACTATTCTTTGAATACGGAGTATATGTTTAATGACAAGGTCGGCATGTACCTTGGCTGGACGAAGGGGTTCCGTCCGCTTCGCCAGGGGGATTATACAACGACGGACTATGTATTCAATGCACCGCTGGAAGACGAAGAAGGGAATATATATACTTTCGGCATTCATTATGATATCAGTGACAGAACGACGGTGGCGCTCCATTACGATTGGACAAAGATGAAGAATGCTATTGCCACGCTTCCTGTTTTAGATCCGAACTCCGGTGATTTCCTTTCGACCCCAATCAATGGAAAGGAAGATAAGCAGTCTATCAATCTGACTTTGGATCACCAGTTGAATAAGCATGTAACGTTGAGCGCTTCCTATTCTCATATGAAAGATAAGTGGAAGGCGAAAGATGGATGGACACTGGGGCCGGAATCGGGATGGGATCCTGATGATATTAATACGGGTATCAACCATCTGCGCCCCCAAAATCATTACGCATTGAATGTTTCTTATGAGAATGCAAGATTCTATACGGGACTTCTGCTCAATTATTATACTGGCTGCAGCGGACTGGCCTTCACAGATAACAGATTCCTGATTCTTGACTGGAATGCAAATTATGAGTTTGCCAACGGAATTACTGCGTATGTCACTGTAGGCAACCTGACAAATGAATCTTATGAAACGTCCTACAACAGCTGGAACGGGCTCGGAAGTTCCGCTATGCCAGGCAGATACTTCATGGTCGGGACGAAGTATAAATTCTGATCTGTTTTTGAAAATAGAATTACACGAAACGCGTCATGCTTCGGCGGGCGCGTTTTTACATGCGGCTTTTCATAAGGAATAGAAGAGAAATTCCTGTTTTGCACACAAAGTTTTTCAGATTTTTGATGAAATATTTTAGATTTTTAGTAAAATTTGGAGAAAATAATCAATTTTTTTAAGATTTGCTATTGGCAGCAGGCAATAAAATGTATTACAATAAAACAAAATAATAAGAAAATGTTTACGCAATGGTGCAGGTGGGTGAAAAGAGGAATCTGATGAAGTATTTTTATCCGGCCATTTTTACCTTGGATAGAAAAAAGAATGAATTCCGCGCAGTGTTTCCTGATTTGACAGGGTGTGCCGTGAAAGCGGAATCTATGGCGGAGGCTGCGCGGAAAGCGCGGGAAGCTCTCGGTATGGCTCTTATGGAACTGGAAGAAAAGGGAATCGAGTTTCCGGCGGCTTCTGATGAATGCGCTCTTCAGCGTGCTTATCCCTACTGCCAGGTGGGCGTGGTGCTTTTGGATATGGATGTGTACCGCGCATATCGCGAATATCGGATGGAACAGGCGGAATTGGATTCTGCTGAATGGGCGGAAAAATCTAAACGCCGCCGCCTTACACTGTTTCAGAGAGTTTTTGGAGGCAGATAGGAAGACAGAAGAGGCCTGTGCGGGTCTCTTTTTTTGTGTCTGCTGCCATTTTTGTGCAGCAAGGTGGAAAATGAAGCGGTCAGTCCGCCTTGTATACTATTTTGAAATCAGGTTATAATAATCACATTGAATTTCAGTCGGCCGAAGGGCCGTTTTGAAATAAGACCGCGGCAGATATTTAAAACAGCAGTTTGTTGAAATTGATTTCATAAAGGAGTCTTATGTCTGATTTTCTTGATTGGAGTACTTTAATTTATCGCGCGCCGGCGCTTTTGATTGCCATGGCGCTTCATGAATATGCCCATGCGTATGTATCGGACAGTCTGGGGGATCCCACGCCGTCCATGCAGGGGCGGCTTACGGCGAATCCTCTGGTTCACTTGGATATGGTGGGGCTTATGCTTCTTGTGATCTGCGGTTTCGGCTGGGCAAAACCGGTGGAGATCAATCCGAATTATTATAAGAATTTCAGAAACGGCGTGATGAAGGTTTCTTTTGCCGGGCCGGGGATGAATCTGCTTATTTGTTTTTTGGCGGAGTGCATTATGCTGCTGATGATGAAGCTCGGGCTTTTAACGGCGGGGCAGCCGGGGTATTTATTTCTTTATTGGATTATGCTGTATAATGTGTGGTTCGCGTTTTTTAATCTGATTCCTGTGCCGCCGCTGGACGGCTCCAAAATTTTGGAAATGGTGCTTCCCGGCAAATTGGCTTTTGCATTCCACAATTTCAGTTACCGTTACAGTTTCCTTCTTTTACTGTTCCTGGTTTTCAGCGGCATGATAGGACGGATTATTAATCCGCTGGCGCAGTTTTATACGGGAACGACGATCCGCCTGATTGCTTCCGTGCTGCAGATGTAATACGAAAGGGTGCGGTATGTCTTTAACGTGGGCGGTTTTTGAAATACTGGGGACTGTGGCATTTGCTTTTTCCGGAGCGGCTGTAGGACTGGCAAGGGGAATGGATGTTTTCGGCATTGCGCTCTTGTCTGTGGTGACGGCAGTGGGAGGCGGTATCCTCCGCGATGTGCTGGCGGGTATATTTCCGCCTTTTGCCCTGCGCGGGCCGGATGGGATTATATTCGCGCTCGTGACGGCGGCAGCGGTGTGTATCGGTTTCCGGTATTTCCGGGGATCCCGCCGGGGACGGAAACTTGTCCTTTTTGCTTATCGCGTTTCCGATACGGCAGGGCTTGCTGCGTTCACGGTGACCGGTGTGATAACGGCGATCCACAGTTATCCCGGCTACCGGTATGTGCTTCCTGTCCTGCTCGGCCTTATTACAGCGGTGGGAGGCGGTATTCTTCGTGACGTGCTGGCGCAGAAAGTTCCGGTGGTGCTTTATGAAGATGTGTATGCTATGGCTTCCGTGCTCGGGGGTATTGTTATCTGCGTTCTGTATCCGCATACAGGGATTGTATATGCATCGTGGAGCGGGTTCGGCGCGGTTCTTCTTCTCCGCATCTGCGCAATCATTTTCGGCTGGAGGTTGTACCATCCGGGAAGGATATACAACGGAAATAAAAGTGAATAAAGTTGTTCGTGGCGGGCAGTATTGTCATGGTAGGAAAACGGTTTTGTCCGGGGCACGATTCCTGCGATTGCATTTTGAAATTGCATAGGAGTATGATATTATAATATACAAATGTATCGATAAATGGTTATAGTTTCGGCAGACGGAAAGAAATCATAGGGGTTCTTTAAACGGAGGATGCAAAATGGCTCTGATGGCAATGCTGATTCATCACCATATTTCGGAACAAGTGATATGGAAAGTACTGCAAAATAGGAGCGTATTTTTCGGTCTATTAAAATTTTATAAATGAGTTCGACCACTTTTGTACTTTCGTATGAGGTGGTTTTATTCTTTTGGAAAGGGGTGTTTTGCCAGTGGCACATAAGGCGACGCTTTCCGATTATTTTATGGCGATAGATAAGCGTTTGGAAAATTTGCTAGAGCATCAGGTTTCATTGTTGGCCCGAATACGGGATTATACGGTACGGATGATTTTTCCCTGCATGGAGTATGCGCGCTACGCGGTTCCAGATATGTTTGTCATACCTGACACGGGGGGGAGGGCAGATGCCACATTTATCTGGTGGGAAGATTCCATGGAAGCTTATGCTTTATCGGAATATGAGCGGCCTGGCAGGGATATTTTTTTAAGTGAAGATGAAACGGGTTTTGTGGAAATATTTGGCGATACATTGAGAGGAGGGGATTACAGCAGACAAAGATATTATTTATTGTCTTCCCCGCATACGCCGATCAAATGGCAGGTGGCGGTGCATCCCTTTGCGCGGGCGGTTTCTTTGTGGGGGCAAAGACGGGACATGCTGATGCTTCACGCGGCAGCAGTAGGATGGCAAGGGCACGGAATATTGTTCGTCGGGCATGGCGGGACAGGAAAGAGTACATTGGCGGTATCCTGCCTTTTGGATGGCTTTGATTTTGTTTCAGATGACTACTGTTTAATGAATGAGACAGGGGCAAGGGAGGTGTATCCTATTTATACGAATGTTTCTTTAAATACCGATTCACTTGAGAAAATGCCGTCGCTTAAACCTTTTGAAATACTGCCGATGCAGGGAGAAAAAAGGTCATTTTGTATTTCCGATGGACGCATTGCGCGGGCACTGCCTGTTGAGGCTGTTGTTTTGCCGGAAGTGATTTCATCTAATAAGCCTTGCATAGAGCGTGATTTGTCGACCAAGGCTTTGGGACAGGTGGTTTACTCCACGGTCAAACAATTGGGGCGATGGCATGATACAGAATATATAAAGAAGCTGTCACAGAGATTATTGGGACTGCCGATTTACCGCTTTTCCGTGACGGCGGATTTGGCGGCAGATACAGGCTGCCTGAAAAAATGGATGGGGGAATTATAATGTATAGGCTGAATGAAGAAAAAATGTTTTATGATTTTGCGGACGGGCAGGCCGTCGTAATCAATTTCGTGACAGGTATGTATTACGGAACCGATTTGCTGGGGTCTGCAATTCTGAACCGTATAACGGCAGGTTGTGCGGTGGAAGAAATTATCAAAGCGGTGAAAATGCTACCCGGCTGTCCTGCCGATATGGAAGACAGGATACATTCGTTTATACGGAAACTGGAAGAAAAGGAAATTATCGTAAGCGGTCCTACTTCACCGGGCGGATCTGAACCGATGGGCACTGAAACAGCTTCTGACGGATTCGATTTGAAATTGGAAATGTTTGCGGAAATGTCCGATTTGCTGCTGGCGGATCCTGTTCATGATGTAGATATTGCTGCAGGCTGGCCTTTTATTAAAGGAGAATCCTGATGAATCCACCGCTGATTTCCGTTCTGATTCCTGCCTATAATTACGGACGCTTTATCGGGGATGCTGTCAAAAGCGTATTGGAACAGACTTTTTCCGATTATGAGATTATCGTGGTTGATGACGGATCGACGGACGATACAGAAGAAGTTGTCCGGCAGTTCCGGTCGGTTCGGTACATCTTCCGGGAACATGGAGGGATTTCAAAGGCGCGGAATGTGGCGGTGCAGGAGGCAAAAGGGAAATGGCTGGCGTTTTTGGACGCTGATGATTTGTGGAAAGGAGATAAGCTGGAAAAGCAGGTCGCTTATATAAAGGAGCATCCTGACTGTCGTATCCTGTTTACACGGTTTGAAAATTTTACGGATATGCCTTCGACACAGCTTAATGAAAGGCTGAGGGAACTTCTTCAGGAGAAAGTGGAGTGGTGTATGGCAAGCGCGCTTATTGATGCAGGCCTTTTTAAGGAATGCGGACTGTTTGATGAAAGCAGAATGTACGGAGAAGATACGGAATGGATATTCCGGCTGAAGTTTTCCAAGATTTCGCTGAACAATTGCCTGGATGAGGCGCTGTACCTGAGAAGGGTGCATGGAATGAATATTACTGCTTCATATGACGGACTGTATAAGAAGGATATCTGCCGAATGGCGATGGATGCATATCGAAATATCTGGAAACGAAAAGGAAATGGGAGTTCGCGGTTGTGAACGGGGGATTACAATGGTACCATTTATTTCTGTTCTGATTCCTGCCTATAATTACGGACGCTTTATCGGGGATGCTGTCAAAAGCGTATTGGAACAGACTTTTTCCGATTATGAGATTATCGTGGTTGATGACGGATCGACGGACGATACAGAAGAAGTTGTCCGGCAGTTCCGGTCGGTTCGGTACATCTTCCGGGAACATGGAGGGATTTCAAAGGCGCGGAATGTGGCGGTGCAGGAGGCAAAAGGGAAATGGCTGGCGTTTTTGGACGCTGATGATTTGTGGAAAGGAGATAAGCTGGAAAAGCAGGTCGCTTATATAAAGGAGCATCCTGACTGTCGTATCCTGTTTACACGGTTTGAAAATTTTACGGATATGCCTTCGGCACGGAGTACGAAAAGGCAACAGGAACTATTGTCAGCGAAGGTGGACCGATATATGGCAAGTGCGCTTATTGATGCAGGCCTTTTTAAGGAATGCGGACTGTTTGATGAAAGTAGAATGTACGGAGAGGATACGGAGTGGATATATCGGTTGCGGTTTATGGGGGTTGATTTGGATTTCTGTTTGGAAGATGTGCTGTATTTCAGGAGAGTGCATGGAGAAAATATCACGCTTTCCCACCGGGAGATTTACAGGATGGATGTATGTAAATTGGCGGCGGACGCGCTGCGAAATGCACGGAAATTGAAACGGAGATGATTTATCATGGCGGTCTTGGAAGAGGAGTACGGACATATCCGGGATGAAATTCTTTATAATCTGGATATGGAAGATGGTGCAACGAGGGATTTACTGGCACTGTACTTCGATGCCGATACAACATCGGCAGAATTGGCTGCTTTTTATAAAAAATATAACTTTGAAAAACTGTCTTACCAGTGTGTATGGCTGCTGGTTCGATTGTCTTTCCAGATGCATTATGAAGGCGTACCTGCGGAACTGCTGCCCCGTGTGAAAGGCGCCGTGAGAAAATTCGCTGTGGAAAACGGTGTGATGCTTTGTGAGCTGGCAGGCGTTTTGTCCGTGTTTAACCGTATCGGTCTTGATGTGCTTCTTCTGAAAGGCGCTGCTATGAAAGTCCATTATGATCCGACCGGGATAAGGGTGATGGGAGATATTGATTTTCTGGTGCATCCCCATGATTTAGAAAAGGCTTTCTCGGTGCTGAAAGAGAGAGGGTTCCATGTAGAGTCCTATTCCAGTCATCATATTACCTGCCGGAAAGGTACGGTACTTATGGAGCTGCACCGTGTATGCATTCATGAAAATATACTCAAAGGAGATCCGCCGTCCATTTGGAATACGGCAAAAGAAATATCATGGAGGGGGAAGAAAGTTTTCGTTCCTTGCCCAGAAGTCATGCTTATGATTTTGTTGGTTCATATATCGGAAGATGCGAGATCGGTATATTTCCGGGAAAGGATAGGCTCTTTAATCAAATGGGTGGTGGATGCTCGGTTTTTCATAGACAAGTATTTGCTTGATTGGGAACTTTTTGTAAAGATTGTCAGGGAAAATGATTTGAATATGAATATCCGGCTGATGCTGGATATGCTGAACCAGTTATATCCGGGGATGATTGATGAGAAAATTCTAAATGCATTGCCTGTTACTCGAAAGGATATGGATAATCAGAGAAAGTTGCGGGTTTATGCGACATGCTGGAACAGGATGATGGACGCGAAAGAGGCTGATAAACGGCTGCTTTATTATTGGAGAGGATTTTTCTGTATGTGGCACCGCAGCCGGTTTATGGGAAAACATGACAGCCTGTTGGAGGATATTATTGAATTTCCTCATTTTCTGGATGTCTGGAGCGGGCAAAAAGGTCTTTGGCGATTTGTGAATGAAAAGTTGCATAACAGGAAAAAATCAAAAAAATAATTTGCAGAGAGCTTGTATCATGTGCAAGATATTTAGGGAAATACTGATTCACTCAGTTTCAATTATCATTCGTGTGAGGTATGTACTTTTATTCTGTGCGTGGCAAATTTCTTGAATGAATCGATATTTCTTAAAGGGGATTCATGGGCAGGTGGAGTATATGCGGATATCGGTAATTATTCCCTGCTATAATGCGGGAGACTATTTGTTGCAGGCTATCGCTTCCATAAAGAGGCAGAAAACGGATTTTCCTTTGGAGTTGGAAATTATAGTAGTCGATGACGAATCCGAAGATGGAAGCGCAAAGCGTGCGGCGGCAGCGGGAGCAAGTGTGCTGGAACAAAAGCATTCCGGACCCGCTGCCGCGCGAAACTTCGGCTGGCGGGAATCGGTGGGAGAGTATCTTTTGTTTTTGGATGCTGACGATGTGCTGTCGGATGATGCGATACAGTCTTTTTCCGATGCGCTGCAGAGGGATCGCGGGGCGGAGATTTGCCTGGGAATGGCGAAAGAATTTATTTCTCCTGAAATCACGGCGAATGAAGCGCATCGGCTGTCGAAGAAACCGGATGCGTTCAAAGGATTCTTTTCGGGAGCATGTTTCGGCAGTAGGGAAGCGTTTGAATGCGTTGGAGCGTTTGATGAGGGGATGGGAAGCGGAGAAACCGTGGAATGGATGGCAAGACTGCGTGATTCTGAAGTGAAGGTCACGCAAATTGGAAGTATAACTGTGTACAGACGCGTTCATTTGAGGAACACCGGACAACTGCGATATCGGGAAGAAATGCGGGATTATGCTAAAATTTTGCGGCGTCGATTGCAGGCGCGCAGAATGGGGAACCAATCATGAATCTGATTGAGAAATACAAATATATTCTCGCCCCTAAGCAAAAAATGAAAGTGATATTTTTTTTGCTTTGCAGTATCGTGGGCGCCGCTATGGAATTGCTGAGTGTGTCGCTCATGATTCCGCTGGTCATGGCTTTGCTGGATGCTTCATTGATACGAAAAATACCGATTTTGAAAGAGTATGGATTTTTGTTCAGCGAATATAGCCGTCATGATGTCATATTTACGTTTTTGATGATATTTCTTTTGGTGGTGGTAGGGAAAAATGTTTTCGTTTATGCCACAAAAGTATATCGTCGGGATTTTATTGTGACCAGCAATTATAAAACCTGTGCTAAATTATTCAATATGTACCTGCACTGCGATTATGAAGATATATTAAAAAAAAATTCAGATGAGATTATCCGAAATATTGTATATGTGACTAATCATACTTATTTACTCCTGGAAGCTTTTTTGGAACTTTTGGGGGAATTGGTGATTGTTGTTTTTTTGTTGATGTTCCTGCTTTTTATTAATTGGCGGGTGACTGTCATATTATTTATTTTCCTGACGGGACTGCTGCTGTTATACCGTAATTTCAGCGGCAGACGACTGCAGAAGATAGGCGCTGAATCCAATCGTATCTATTTAAGAGCGATGGAGTGTGTCCGTGAAGCAATACTGGGGTTCAAGGAAATAGAGCTGCTGCACAGGGAAAAAGCCTTTTTTGATTATTATGCGAAAAATCACAGGTATAATGTCCGTCTGGAAAAAGAGAAAGTATTTTACCAGCTTGCGCCGGCTCATGTAACGGAAGTCTGCGTATTTACTGCTTTGTGTGTATATATAGGGATTGCGGTATCGCTTGACGCGGATACGACTGCGCTTGTAACGGAATTGTCAGTGATTTCTCTTTCCGCTTTGCGTATGATTCCTTCGGTAAACAGAATCAATCAGAATGCTAATCTGGTCAGTCTGTACCGACCGTCTTTGGAAAAAATTTCCCGAGAATTCTTGCAGTGCCTGAAAAAAGAAGATGCAGGGAGGTTTATCGAGCTTTCGCCATTGCCTTTTCAGCAATATGTGGAATTAAAAGATGTCTGCTATAAATATCCGGGGACAGAAACGGATATTTTGCGAAATATTAATCTGAAGATTGAGAAAGGAAGCAAGGTGGGACTGATCGGTGTATCCGGAGGGGGGAAGACTACGTTGGCGGATATCATGCTGGGGTATTTAAAACCGTATCAGGGACATGTCTTAGTGGACGGAAGAGATATTTCCGAAAATATCGGAGGCTGGATGCTTAATATCGGGTATATACCGCAGATGATATTTTTAGTGGATGGAACGATCAGGGAGAATATATTGCTGGGGGACGAGAGTGCTGATGAGGACAAAATCTGGAGATCCTTGGAAATGGCACGGCTCTCTGATTTTGTGATAGGGCTTCCGGAGGGATTGGATACAGAGATTGGAGAAAGAGGAATCCGGCTTTCCGGCGGGCAAAGGCAAAGAATCGGAATCGCCCGTGCGCTTTATAATGATTCGCGTTTGCTGGTACTTGATGAAGCCACATCGGCGTTGGATAAGGAAACAGAAGCGGATTTGATGCGGGCGGTTTATGCTTTGGATAAAGAGAAAACAGTGCTGATTATTGCTCATGACAGGAGTACTTTGGCAGACTGCGACTTTATTTATTGTGTAAAGGACAAGGGGCTGGAACGATGGAAATAAAAATATTTACCGGTATGGTACCGGAACTATAAAATTCACGGAAAGTGAAAGTCTGAAAAAGCAGGCAAAGAATTCCTTTGCTAAACTGTTATATCCGCCCATGCTTATCAAAGGTTTTACCGAAATATAATGGGCGGAGCTCTCTTTTTTGTGTGTACCTGTAATTATTAATATTAAAGTGAGTGTTATAAATTGATTGCGTGTTACAGGGCATATGTTGTTGGCAGATATGATATGCTCCTGTATAATAAAAAATCGGAAAACAGGAAAAATCAGGAGGATGGAGGGGATTTCATGAAATATAAGAATCTTGCGGAAAGAATCTTTGATACCCGGCATGTTCTTTTTTTTCTGTATGCCACATTATTTCTCCTTCCTCTAAGCTCCTGGCTCTTTTATCTCGCTCTTGTTCCGGCGGCATTACTTTCTGTGGGGGACATATTCCTTACGAAGCGGAAAATTAATTATGGCGGCAAGTGGGGATGGTTCGGCGGGGGCTTTTTAATTTGTTCTTTTTTATCCGTGTTTGAGGCGCCGGACAAATTCTTTTCCATTTTTAACTGGTGCTTTCTACCCTTGGCGTATGCGTTTCTTTATGTGCTTATTTCTACATACCTTGTGGGAAAGGAGGAAAAGAAAAAAGCGCTTTATGTCTTTTTTGCGAGCGCTGTCTGCGTAATCGTTTGGGGATTTATACAGTATGCCGATGCGGGGTGCATGGCAAGAGGCCTGGATGCGGGGGGCTGGGTGGACTCTGAACGGTTTCCTCTTTTGAAGCGGCGCATGTTTTCCACCTTGGAAAACCCGAATCTTTTCGGCGCCTATCTTTTGATGCTTATCAGTGTGTTTGCGCCTTTCGCTCTGGGTGAAAGAAATAATAAAAGAAAAATGCTGCTTTCCATATTTCTTTTTGTCCTTTCCATATGCATGGCACTGACCTATTCCCGGGGAGCATGGCTCAGTTTAGCGGGAATACTTCTCGGTCTTATGTTTTTTTATGATAAGCGGTTCGGCTTGGTGTTTCTGGCGGTGCCTCTTGTTTTATTCTTTTATCATGGACAGGTGGCAGAGCGTTTTATTTCTCTTTTTTCCGGTGAGGATACATCGCTTTCACTTCGTCTGGCTTTGTGGGAAAGTACGATAGCCATGATTGAGGAACATCCTCTGCTTGGAATCGGCTGGGGAAGCTACTGGCTGGCTTATCCGGAGTATAATTTTTTTATTGAGGACGTGAATGTCGTTATTTTCCATGCGCATGATATGTACCTTCATATCCCGGCAGAAGTGGGGATCCCCGGCGGCATTTTTTACTTCCTTTTCTTCTTCGGGCAAGGGGTGATGTCATGGCGGCTTTGGCGCAGGGGGACAGGAGTCATGAAACTTTTCGGGTTGTCGGGCATACTTCTTGTTATGTCGGCAGCTATAGATGGAATCGGGGATTACGTACTTTTCAGCCGTTCGATTTCCAGCTGTTTCTGGGCGTTTTCCGCACTTTGCGTTTCAGAAGAAGAGCGGAGGGGTGATAAGGCAAATTGATCACGCGGATCCGGGTACATATAAAAAGATATTTGTCCAATAGGAAAAATTTATAATCCCTGTTAGGGAATTTTGAGAAAGGATAAATACTCTTTATGGAACTTTATCCGTAAAAGTATGCTATAATGAACAAGGTAATGAGCCACGGAGGGTTGCTTTACAGCGCCTTCATTCCGAACTGCGCTGATAAAGTTTGGAGGGGACTACCGGGCTAAAGGTTCTGCGGACTGAGAAAAATAATGAATTGTCACCGCGGACTTTTATATTTTATTTATTTTGGGAGGATGATAGTAATGATCGACATCAACGACAGTGAATTCCTTAGCCGTATCGAGCCTAAAGAACTGCTGGACAAAGTGTGCGACGGCAAAGCGGCAGCAGCCATGATCCAGCCGGGGGATATCCTGGGAATCAGCGGATTTACACCGTGCGGCTATCCGAAAATCACGATGCATGAACTGGCTGAACGCATGAAGCAAACGCCGTTCCAGGTAGATATCTGGACGGGCGCTTCCACAGGTTCCCAGATTGATGGCGAACTGGTAGAAGTGAACGGGATCAGAAACCGTATGCCCTACCAGACTAACGGTACACTGAGAAAAGCAATCAATGCCGGCCAGATCAACTATTTCGACTTGCACCTGAGCCATGTGGCACAGCAGATCCGTGAAGGTTTCTTCACCAACGTTAAGGGAGAACATGTAACCGGTCCGGATTTTGCGGTCATTGAAGCCTGTAAAATCGTTAAGAGAGACGGCGAAATTGGTATCGTAACTACTACCGCTATCGGCAACTCTCCTGTATTCGTATCCCAGGGTAAAAAAGTCATCATCGAAGTCAATACTACCCAGCCGGTAGCATTGGATGGCATGGCTGACATTTACGAAGTGGCTAACCCGCCGCATCGTGTGCCGATTCCGATCGTTAAAGCCGGTGACCGTATCGGCAAGACCTACATTCCTGTAGATCCGGCAAAGATTGTTGCTATCGTTCCCTGTGATCTGCCCGATGTTACCCGCGCCCTGGCTCCGCTTGATGACGACGCTGAAAGGATGGGAAATAACCTGGTTGATTTCCTGAAGAATGAAGTAAAACATGGACGGCTTCCGGAAAACCTGCTTCCTCTCCAGTCCGGTGTAGGCAATGTGGCAAACGCGGTCATCAATGGCCTCGTTCATTCCGATTTCAAGAACCTGTCCGTATATACGGAAGTTATCCAGGACGGTATGTTTGATCTGATTGATGAAGGCAAAATTGATATGATTTCCGGGACATCCCTATCCCCGTCACCGGATGGACTGAAACGCTTCTATGCCAATATTGAAAAATACAGCAAGAAGATCATCCTCCGTCCGCAGGAAATTTCCAATAACGGCGAAGTGGCCCGCCGCATCGGCGTAGTGGCTATGAATACCGCTTTGGAAATGGATATTTACGGTCATGTAAACTCCACGCATGTAACCGGTACCAAACTGATGAACGGTATCGGCGGTTCCGGCGACTTTGCCCGCAATGGCGCTCTGTCCTGCTTCTTCTGCCACAGTGTGGCTAAGGGAGGCGCTATCTCTGCTGTTGTTCCGATGTGCTCTCATGTCGATCACACCGAACATGATACCCATGTATTCATCTCCGAACAGGGGGTAGCGGATGTCCGCGGCCTGTCACCGAAGGAAAGAGCGAAGGTAATCATTAATAATGTCGCCCACCCGACTTTCCGTGACCAGCTGATGGATTACTTTGAAAGAGCATGTGCGCTCAACGGCAACAGCCAGACTCCGCACATTCTCTCTGAAGCATTCAAGTTCCATACCAGCCTTGCTGAAACAGGCTCCATGCTTTTTAAAAAATAATTTTCCCATAATATATTCTTTACAAAAAGCATGATTGTTATATAATTGTCTATGGTGATAACTGCTGAGAGCAGAATCATACATGGATCTCGCAAGAGTTCCTCCGCTGTGGTGACAAGACATAATGCGGCATCACAGCAAGAGGCTTTGCGGATCCATACCAATGAAAGCGATTGTCTGCGAAATACAGATGAGAAGAGCCTAAAAGCCGCAATCTGACATTTCTGCCAAGGATGAGACCTTTCCCAATTTTACTTATTTTTTAGGAGGAAGATGAACTTATGGCAAACGAATCCCTGAAAGCCAAACTCGAAGCATACGAAGCTGCTTGCGCTAAATCTTACGCAAAGACTCCGGAAAGAGTTGGTTTAAAACACAATAAGGTGTATACACCTCTTGATATCGAAGGTTTTGATTATGAAAGAGACCTCGGCATCCCGGGCGAATATCCGTACACCCGCGGCGTACAGCCGACCATGTACCGCGGCCGTCTCTGGACTATGCGTATGTATGCAGGCTTCGCTACCGCTGAAGAATCCAACAAGCGTTATCGTTACCTGATTGAAAACGGCGGTTCCGGCCTGTCCTGCGCATTTGACCTTCCGACCCAGATCGGCTATGACTCTGATGACAAAATGGCTATCGGCGAAATCGGCAAGGTAGGTGTAGCCATTGATACCCTGAAAGATATGGAAATCCTTTTCGACCATATTGATCTGGGCAAGGTTTCTACATCCATGACCATCAACGCACCGGCATCCGTACTGCTGGCTATGTACATCGCAGTTGCTGAAAAGCAGGGCGTACCGGCTGATCAGCTCCGCGGCACCATCCAGAATGATATTCTGAAAGAATACGCAGCCCGCGGAACCTATATTTTCCCGGTTAAACCGTCCATGCGTCTGATTACTAACATTTTTGAATACTGCTCCAAGAATGTACCGAAGTGGAACACCATTTCCATCTCCGGCTACCATATCCGTGAAGCAGGTTCCACCGCTGCTCAGGAAATCGCTTTCACCATTGCTGATGGTATTGCTTACATCGAAGCAGCTCTGAAAGCAGGCATGAAGATCGACGACTTTGCAGGCCGTCTGTCCTTCTTCTGGAACGCTCACAACAACGTACTTGAAGAAGTTGCTAAATTCCGTGCATCCCGTCGTCTCTGGGCTACGATTCTGAAAGAACGTTTCCATGCTCAGAACCCGAAGTCTATGAAACTGCGTTTCCATACCCAGACAGCCGGCTCCATGCTGACAGCTCAGCAGCCGAACAACAACATCGTTCGTGTTGCTCTCCAGACAGCAGCGGCAGTTATGGGCGGAACACAGTCCCTGCATACCAACTCCCGCGATGAAGCTCTTGCTCTGCCGACTACTGAATCCGTAACCATCGCTCTGCGTACACAGCAGATCGTTGCTTATGAATCCGGTCTGGCTGACGTAGTTGATCCGCTGGGCGGCTCCTATTATGTAGAAGCTATGACCAACGCCATCGAAGCGGAAGCTAAAGAATACATCCGCAAGATTGATGAAATGGGCGGCGCTGTTGAAGCTATCGATAAAGGTTATATCCAGAAAGAAATCCAGGATTCTGCTTATGCTTGGCAGATGGCTGTTGAATCCGGCGAAAGAACAATTGTCGGCGTCAACAAGTTCACTATGGAAGAAGCTCCGGTTGAAGGCCTCCTGAAGGTTGACGCATCCGCCGGCGAATTCCAGAAGAACAAACTGGCTAAAGTTAAGGCAGAACGTGATAACGCAAAGGTTAAGGAAGAACTGGCTAAGCTGGAAGTTGCAGCTGCTGATGAAAACGTCAACCTGATGCCTGTCATCCTTGACTGCGTACGTGCTTACTGCTCCCTCGGCGAAATCTGCGGCGTTCTCCGCAAAGTATTCGGCGAATACAAAGCACACAACACCCTTTAATCCTAACTAAAATTTCTGGAGGTATATAACTATGGCAGAAAAACGTATCAGAGTACTCGTTGCTAAACCGGGTCTTGATGGACATGATCGCGGTGCAAAAGTAGTTGCCCGCGCACTTCGCGATGCAGGTATGGAAGTTATTTACACAGGTCTTCGTCAGACTGTAGCTCAGATTGTTGAAGCGGCAGATGCGGAAGACGTTAATGTTGTAGCACTGAGCCTTTTGTCCGGCGCTCACAACACCCTGTTCCCGGAAGTAGTAGAAGCACTGAAAGCTAAGGGAATGGAAGATGTTCTCGTTATCGGCGGCGGCGTAATTCCTGCCGGTGATATCCCAGGTCTGAAAGCAGCTGGCGTAAAAGCCATCTTCACTCCCGGCACACCGACCAAGGAAATTATCGACTGCATCAAAGCTAACGTATAATTGACATTTTCTTCTATCCAATAGAAGCTTAATAGTTGCACGGGGCTGCATTTGCTGTAGCCCCATGCCGCTATTATTTACTCTTAAAAAGGCGGTGTATCCATGGAATTCTCAATGAAAAATTTTTGGGACGGTTCCAGACGTGCCTTAGCGAGAGCAATAACCATCGTTGAAGACGAACGTGATGGCTGGGAAGATATCATGAAAGAAATCTACCACCATACCGGTCGTGCACAGGTCATCGGTATCACTGGTGCACCTGGTGCGGGTAAGAGCACACTTTCAGACGCGCTGATTAAACAGTACAGGAAACAGGGAAAAACAGTCGGTATTGTTGCTATTGACCCGACTTCTCCATTCTCCGGCGGAGCTATTCTTGGCGACCGTATCAGAATGAATGACCTCACACTGGACGAAGGTGTATATATCCGCAGTATGGGTACTCGCGGCAGTCTTGGCGGTTTGTCCAGAAAGACTACCGATGCGGTAAAACTGATGGATGCTTTCGGTCTCGATGTTATTTTCATCGAAACAGTAGGCGTAGGGCAGTCGGAAGTAGATATCGTCAAGAATGCGGATACAACACTCGTTGTGCTCGTACCCGGACTGGGTGACGATATTCAGGCGATTAAGGCAGGCATCCTTGAAATCGGGGATGTATTCTGCATTAATAAATGTGATCGTGACGGCGCGGACCGTCTGAATGTTGAAATCGAAATGATGCTCGATTTGGGTGAGGCCCAAAACTGGCGTCCTCCTATTGAAAGGACGATTGCAAACAAGGGCGAAGGCGTCGCGGACGTTGTCAACTCTCTTAATTCCCATCGTAAATATCTTGAAGAATCCGGCTTGCTGGAAGAACGCAGACGTGAACGCGCCCGCACTGAGATGGTAGAGATGATCCACGACCGCATTTCCCGTCATGTTATGGAAGATATCGTACAGACGGGTAAATTTGCTGACTACGTAGAACAAGTCTATGAAAGAGAAAATGATCCTTTCACAGTCGTTGATTCTATCGTGGGAAATATATTTAAATAATTCAAAGGAGGAATTATTATGGCATTCAAAGTATTATGTGTAGACCATGTCGGCGTAGCTGTTAATGATCTGGCGCTGATCAAGAAGCAGATGAAAGATCTGCTGAACCTTGAACCGTCCCTTCCGGATGAAACGGTAGAAGAACAGCATGTAACGACAAGCTTCTTCAAACCGTCCGCACAGAGCGAAGCATGCGAACTGGAATTCCTGGGATCCACAACTCCGGACGGCCCGATTGCCCGCTATATCGCGAAGAACGGCGGCAAGAACGGTTTCCAGCATGTAGCTCTCCGCGTAGACAATATTGTCGAAGCGCTTGCTGCACTTCCGGAAGACGCAAAGCTTGACAAGCATTGGAGAGTTGGTGCTGGCGGCTGCCACATCGCATTTATGCACCCGAAAGCTACCGGCCTTCTGCTGGAACTGACCGAACGCCCCGGCGGCCCGTCTTTCTAATAGCATAAGGATCGGTCCCTATGCTATAATAGGGACGTCCCGGTAAGGGACCAATATTTTTGGAGGTGTAAGAATGGCAACTGTTGCAGAAAGAATTGAACTTCTTCACAATAACCTCGCACACGTAGAGGCTATGGGTGGGGAAAAGAAAGTTGAAAAACAGCATGCAAAAGGCAAACTGACAGCCCGCGAAAGACTTGCTCTTCTGTTTGATGAAGGCTCTTTTGTAGAAGTCAATGCGCTTGTTAAGTCCCGCTGCTACAACTTCGGCCAGGAGAAGAAAGATCTCCCCGGCGAAGGTGTCGTTACCGGTTATGGTACTGTAGACGGAAGACTCGTATTCGCATTTGCCCAGGACTTCACGGTAGAAGGCGGCTCCCTTGGTGAAATGCACGCTGCGAAAATTGTTCACGTAAACGAACTGGCTCTTAAAGTCGGTGCTCCTTGCGTAGGCCTGAATGATTCCGGCGGAGCCCGTATCCAGGAAGCAGTAGATGCTCTTTCCGGTTATGGCAAGATTTTCTGGTGCAATACCATTGCATCCGGCGTTATTCCTCAGATTTCCGCAATTATGGGACCGTCTGCAGGCGGCGCCGTATATTCTCCGGCACTGACCGACTTCATCTACATGGTAAAAGGCACCTCTCAGATGTTCCTGACAGGACCGGCAGTAGTTGAATCCGTAACCGGCGAAAAGATTACCGCTGAAGCCCTCGGCGGCGCTATGACCCATAACCGTACATCCGGTGTGGCCCAGTTTGCAGCTGAAAATGACGAAGACTGCATTAAACAGATTCGTTACCTGCTTTCCTTCCTGCCGAGCAATAACATGGAAGACGCGCCGATTGTTGAAACCGGAGATGATCCGACCCGTACAGATGCAAGTCTGGATACCATTATGCCGGAAAACTCCAATGCACCGTACGATATGTACGATGTCATCAAATCCATCGTTGATAACGGCGAGTACTACGACGTAGCTAAGGAATGGGCTAAGAACATCATTACCTGCTTCTGCCGTATGGATGGACAGACTGTCGGCATTATTGCCAACCAGCCGAACTTCATGGCAGGCTGCCTTGACTATAATGCTTCTGATAAAGCTGCCCGCTTTATTCGTTTCTGCGACTGCTTCAATATTCCGGTTCTGAACATTGTCGACGTTCCCGGCTTCCTGCCCGGTAAACAGCAGGAATATGCAGGAGTAATCCGTCACGGTGCTAAGATGCTGTTCGCATACTGCGAAGCAACTGTACCGAAGATTACCCTGATTCTCCGTAAAGCATACGGTGGTTCTTACATCGCCATGTGCTCCCGTGAACAGGGGGCTGACCAGGTATTTGCATGGCCAACCGCAGAAATCGCCGTTATGGGACCTGCCGGCGCAGCAAATATCATTTTCAAGAAGGATCCGCAGAAAGAACAGCGTACACAGGAGTATGTTGATGAATTTGCAACTCCTTACAAAGCTGCAGAACGCGGCTATGTAGACGCAGTTATTGATCCGAGAAACTCTCGTCCGGTAGTTATCAATGCTCTGAAGATGCTTGCTTCCAAACATGAAGTACATCCGGCTAAGAAACACGGAAACATTCCGCTGTAATATACGTTTACACATTGATAATATTTGAAAGGATGGGTTTGGATGAATAACGATACAGTTATGTATATCGCGGTAGCAGCTGCCGTTCTGGCAGTCATTGCCCTGATCATGATCTGCCAAGTACGTTCATCTCTCAATCAGTCCGCAGCACCGGCGGCAGCGGCTAAAAAAGCGGCGCCGGCAGCAGCTTCGAGAGCCGCTGATAATGGTGCTGTTGTAGCAGCCATTGCAGCAGCAATCGTTGCTATGGGCGGCGGTGAAATCGTTTCTATCCGCCCGGCAGCAAGACCTGGCTGGACCACAGGCGCCCGCATTGCAGGTGTTTCCGGAAACCAGCAGTTCTAATTGAAAGTTGAAAGTACAAAATTAGGAGGAAGAACAATGAGAAAATTTACCGTAACAGTTAACGGCCAGGATTACGATGTAGTAGTTAAAGACAGCGGCGCAGCAGCAGCCCCCGCAGCAGCAGCACCGGCGGCAGCTCCCGCACCGGCAGCAGCTCCCGCACCGGCGGCAGCTCCGGCTCCGGCACCCGCTCCAGCAGCAGCTCCCGCACCGGCAGCAGCACCCGCCGGCGCAGGTGAAGTCGTAGAAGCTCCGATGCCGGGCAAAGTCCTGCGTATCAATAAACACGTTGGTGACGCAGTAGCGGCAGGCGACGAAGTTCTCGTTCTCGAAGCTATGAAGATGGGCAACCCGATCATGGCTCCCTGCGATGGCAAGATTACCGGTATGCCGGTCAGCGAAGGCCAGAGCGTACAGGGCGGCGACACACTCTTTACAGTTGGCTGATTCTAATTACAAAAAGCAGTGCTTCGGCACTGCTTTTTTGCTGTTCAATTTTGTGAACGGGATAATGGATTTCATTAAAGGTAAAAAGAGATTTTTAGAGATTCCTGGATTGCAGATATCATATTAAAGTGCAGGTACTATTCATTTTTGTAAGGAGGTGGGGAAGAATCTGACTATAATGATGAGCAGTATTTCTGCTTACTTGATGAGTATAGAAAATCCGAAACAGTCGGGCATACAGAATAGGTTGTTTTGCATTATGAGATGCCAGAAGAATTTTTTGATTGTGTTTTAAGGGATCCGGTCGTAATAGAATTATGCAATAAGTCATCTGCTAAACTGCTGAATATTGATTTGCATCTGCTTATACAGCAGCTGCATGGAGAGGTGGTATTGAGGCGGTTCCGGATGCCGGACCAAAACGCGGAGCTGTGGGATCAAATCGTTTTTGCGTGTCTGTACAGATACAGGATAGCAGTGCTTAAAGTATGCTGATGAGTAGATGAAAGTATTTCTGAAATATTTTTCGCAATGCCCGGCATTTTCTTTTGGGAGTCTATATGCTGTTTGTCCGCAATAAAAAAACAGGAGGATGTTTCTCCTGTTTATAAGGGACTGAGGATCAATAAGGCATTTCCTCGGTGGGATTCTGTTCTTCTTTTGCCATGGAGACGAGGACGCGGAGCATGGTAAGGCTTACATCGCTTACATCCGTATTCTTGTCGAAAGCGGCGAGGATGCCGTAACGGAAGAGGAGTTCCTTATCATCTTTGCTGACCTGATGGGCGGCTATGAGGATGTCGTCCCGGCCGATCATGGCAAGTGTCTGGGAGAGCGCGATCAATTTTTGCTTCATTGTGGGGCTTTTGGATGTGTAGAAGATGAAATGGACGTCATTGTCGGCAGCATTCTGCGCGGAGCTTTCCGGAGAGAGGAGGGGGCTTACATCTACGTCCCAGCCGTGGTCGGCAAATGTCGTGGCGGCAAGTTTTCTTGCTTCTTTATCGTCATCATCTTCAAGCTCCGGCATGAAAAGCCTCGGACGGCGGCCATCCAGTTCTTCGAAGAGGCTGCTCAGTTTCAATGCTTCTTCAGTTCGTCTTTCTTTTTCAGTGTTTGTCATATTTCCGACCTCCTGTTTCCTCCTATAAGATAGGTAAGATATTTTTAATAGTTTGCAACATTAACATCATTATATAGTAGTAATGAATGAAAAATCAATAAATCAGGGGTAAAGATGTGGATAAATATAAAAATTAATTATATTAAATATGAATGTGGTTGATTGACACTTAGAATGTAATGAATTATACTAAAAATGTAGTTATTTAGACAATTTCACATATCTGACAGGTGCGAAAGCGTAAAAGAGAATCCGGTAGAATCCGGAGCGGTCCCGCCACTGTAAAGGGAGTTTATATCAAGTATGTCACTGGGTAACTGGGAAGGCGATATAAACGAGGAACTTGAGCCAGGAGAACTATCTGTCTAAGAATCACCGTTATACCTGCGAGAGATGGGGAGGGGATTGGGAAATTATTTCCTTGTCCGGCTATCAGTTTCGCGTGATAGTCGTTTTTTTGTGAGTAGATTGTAAGGAGGTGCACATATCGGGGATTTTGAAAGTCCGGCTTGAAAGACGTTATGCAAGGTATTTGAAAGGATGTTCCGTCAGGGACTCTGCCGTCTTGTCTGCAAGCTGTATTTTCCGCGGAATTGTCTAAAATTATTATAAGGAGGATGTTTTCATGGCAGAACAGAATACCCAGGAATCGGTCAAGCAGCTTACTGACAAAGAGTTGGAAGCGATCTTGAGAAAATCAAATGAAAAAGCCGATTTCCCAGAAGTAAAATTTGACGAATTTGAAAAGCCGACCTATGAGGAGTGGGTGGAGGCTTGTAATGCTCTGTTGAAAGGAAAGCCTTTCGATAAGATCATGTTTACCAAGACTTATGAAGGGATTACCTTTGATCCGATTTATACATGGAGAACCGGACCGTCAGCAACTGATAAGATTCTTCCGACAGATGATTATCCGGGCATGGGAGATTTTCTCCGCGGCGCAACGGTGAACGGCTATAAATGCGCTCCATGGGGTATTGCCCAGGCATGCGATGAAACGCTGCCGAAAGAAAATAATGAACTTCTGAAGCATGAAATCGACAGAGGTTCCACTGTTTATAATGTACGTATTGATACCGCCACTGCCGATGGCATTGATGTCATGGATGCCGAAAAGCCGGGCGATATAGGCGTAAGCATTACCGCGTTGGAAGATATGCATACCCTGCTTGACGGTCTTGATATGGAAAAGATCCCGTTTATGATGTATGCCGGTACTTCCTCTCTCCGTATGCTGGCATTGGTAGCCGCGACATTGAAGGCTAAGGGAAAAGATGTCAGCAAAGTGAAAGGTGTTATCGGAGCGAACCCGATTGCCCAGCTGATCAAGAGAGGAAAGCTGAACCAGCCGCTGGAAGAATTGTATGATGAAATGGCGGAATCTATCCGCTGGACGAGAAAGAATGCGCCGCAGCTCCGCACCATTTTCGTCAGAAGCGATATTTTTTCCAATGGCGGTGCGAATGCCGTACAGGAAGTGGCTTATACTTTTGCTATCGCTGTCGAATATATCCGTGAAATGCAGAAGCGCGGCATCGATATCCATGATATTGCCCAGTCCCTGCAGTTCGCATTTAATACAGGCGCCACTTTCTACATTGAAATTGCCAAGCTCCGTGCTGCCCGCCAGGTATGGTCTAATATCATGAAAGCCTTCGGCGCCGAAGAAAAAGACCGTTCCTGCAAAATCCATGCCCGTCCGGCGATGTTTACCAAGACGATTTTCGATATCGGTGTAAATATGCTTCGTGAAACGACCCAGATTTTCTCTGCAGTTGTCGGCGGTGTTGATTCTTATGAAAATGATCCTTATGACGCAACGGTACGCAAGGGTGATGAATTCTCCCGCCGTATCGCAAGAAACGTACACATCATGCTGCAGGAAGAATTCGGCATGCTTCGTCCGATCGATCCGGCCGGCGGTTCCTGGGGGATTGAAGCACTGACCAAGGAAATGGCTGAAAAAATCTGGGGAGAATTCCAGAAAATCGAATCTCTTGGCGGTATCCTGAAAGCTCTTAAAGAAGAATATCCGCAGCAGCAGATTCTTGAAATCCTGAAACAGCGTTTCAAAGCGCTTGACCTCCGCAAGGACAGCGCTGTCGGGACAAATATGTATCCGAATATGACGGAAGAACTTCTTGATCCGCGTCCGGAAGATGTACCGGCGCTGAAAAAAGAACTGTCTGAAGGCGTTGAGAAATATCGTGCCGATATGGACAAAGATTTCCTGAAGGAAAAGCTGGAAGAACTGAAAGCAGCCGATACCGACATCGTTGAGAAGGCAATTGCCGCATTCTCCGCAGGCGCTACAATTTCTGAAGTACGCACAGCAAGAGCTGCCAAAGCGGATTCCATCGAAGTGAGAAAGATTTATGCACACCGCTGGACCGAACGTTTTGAAAAACTCCGCTTTGACACACAGGCGTTTAAAAAGGAAACCGGCAAGAATGTGGAAATATTCCTGGCCAATATGGGACCGATTCCGCAGCATAAGGCGAGAGCTGATTTCTCCACCAGTTTCCTGCAGGTAGGCGAATTCAGCGTTCATCTGAATAACGGCTTCCAGGATGATGAAGATAAACCGGGTTCACGTTGGGATAAGTGTGTGGAAGCGCTGAAGGCAGGCTGCGATGATAAAGGAACTCCTTATGACTGTGCCGTCATCTGCTCTACTGACGCTACTTATCCGGAAGATGTGCCGGCGCTGGCGCCGCGTTTAAAGGAAGTTTTGGGGAAAGGTACGCTTTTCCTTGCGGGCGCTGCTCCGAAAGATATGGAAGCGGTATATCGTGAAGCCGGCATAGATGAATTTATCAGCGTGAAAGCAAACTGCTACGATATCCTCCGTATGCTCCAGCAGAAAAAAGGCATGAAGATTACGGAAGAGGAGGTAAAATAAGATGGCAATGAACCCCGATTTTACAAAATTAAACCTTGAAGAACATCCCCATTGTTCTTATGACGAATGGAAAGCGGAACTGGAAAAAACGACGGGCAAAAATTATGATGCTCTCTATGAAAATACGATGGAACGTATTCCTGTAGGTCCGCTCTACGGCAAAGAAGTGTATGACCAGTGCAACCACCTGGACTACATGAGCGGTATTCCTCCGTTCCTTCGCGGACCTTATTCCACGATGTATGTATTCCGCCCATGGACGGTACGCCAGTACGCAGGGTTCTCCACAGCGGAAGAATCCAATGCGTTCTATCGCAGAAATCTGGCAGCAGGTCAGAAAGGGCTGTCTATCGCATTCGACCTTCCGACCCACCGCGGCTACGATGCGGATAACCCCCGTGTTATCGGTGACGTCGGTAAGGCGGGCGTATCTGTATGCTCCATGCTTGATATGAATATCCTTTTCGCAGGCATTCCGCTGGATCAGATGTCCGTATCCATGACGATGAACGGTGCCGTTCTTCCGATTCTGGCATTCTTCATCAGTGCCGGTATCGAACAGGGCGTAGACAAGAAGATTCTGGCAGGCACGATCCAGAATGATATCCTGAAAGAGTTCATGGTTCGTAATACTTACATTTATCCGCCTGCCATGTCCATGCGTATCATCGGTGATATTTTCGAATATACCACCAACTATATGCCGAAGTTCAACAGTATCTCCATTTCCGGTTACCATATCCAGGAATGCGGCGCTACCTGTGACCTTGAAATCGGTTATACGCTGGCAGACGGCATGGAATACATTCGCTGCGGTGAAAAGGCGGGTCTTCCGGTCGATGCCTTCGCTAAACGTCTGTCCTTCTTCTGGGATCAGGGCAAGAACTATTTTATGGAAATCGCAAAGATGAGAGCGGCCCGCGTTCTCTGGGCAAAGATTCTGAAACAGTTCGGTGCGAAGAATCCGAAATCCATGGCACTACGTACCCATTCGCAGACTTCCGGCTGGTCGCTGACGGAACAGGATCCTTTCAATAATATCGCCCGTACTTGTATGGAAGCCATGTCTGCGGCTCTGGGCCATACCCAGTCTCTCCATACCAACGCACTTGACGAAGCCATCGCGCTGCCGACCGACTTTTCCGCACGTCTGGCACGTAATACACAGCTTTATATCCAGGATGAAACGAAAGCCTGCAAGATTATTGATCCGTGGGGTGGTTCCTACTATGTAGAATATCTGACAAATGAAATCATCCGCCGTGCTTGGGCGCATATACAGGAAGTCGAAGCTTTGGGCGGTATGGCAAAAGCGATTTCTACCGGCCTGCCGAAGATGCGTATCGAAGAATGCGCTGCCCGCCGTCAGGCAGATATCGACAGCGGTAAGGAAACCATTGTCGGCTTGAACAAGTACCGTCTGGCGAAGGAAGATCCGCTGAACGTACTGTCCATCGACAATACCGCTGTTCGTAATGCACAGATTAAACGTCTGGAAAAACTGAGAAGCATCCGTGATCCTGAGGCTGTTGCCCGCGATCTGGAAGCAATCACCAAAGCGGCAGAAAGCCGTGAAAACGGTAACCTGCTTGAACTTGCGGTACAGGCGGCTCATGACCGTGCGTCCCTCGGTGAAATTTCCGATGCGGTTGAAAAAGTATCCGGCCGTTTCAACGCTACCATCCATACTATTTCCGGTGTATATTCCAGCGAATTTGACGGTTCCGCGAAACTGGAAGAAGCAAAGAAACTGGCCGACAGATTTGAAGCATTGGAAGGCCGCCGTCCCCGTATTTTCCTGGCTAAGATGGGGCAGGACGGACACGACAGAGGCCAGAAGGTTCTCGCGACATCCTTTGCCGATATGGGCTGGGACGTCGACGTAGGACCGCTGTTCCAGACGCCGGAAGAAGCGGCACAGGATGCTGTGGATAACGACGTCCATATGGTTGGCTTTTCCTCTCTTGCGGCAGGTCACAAGACCCTCTTGCCGGCTATCGTGGAAGAACTGAAAAAACGCGGCCGTGAAGATATCCTTGTCTGCATCGGCGGTGTTATTCCTGCACAGGATTATCAATACCTCTACGATCATGGCGCACAGGCGATCTTCGGACCGGGCACAAACATTCCGGAATGCTGCATTAAGCTGCTTCACATGCTCGTAGACCGCGCTGAGGCGGAAGCCAAGGAAGGTTAAGGTAAGTATTATGTCCAAGAACGATGATGACTTGAGACCCAGCTGGGTGCCTGAAGAACCGAACCCGGAATTTGCATGTTCCGTCGTGCGGGGGATTGACAGTGCCGTAAACAGTGTGACCGGTGCCAAAGAATATCCGGATGCCGTGCATTTGAGAAAAGTGCCGCTTCGTAAGAAAATGTCTATCGAAGAATACGTCGAAGGGGTGGCGAAGGGGGATCGCATGATCCTCTCCAAAGCCATCACCCTTATCGAAAGTAATGCTCCCAAGGATTTTGACAAGGCACAGCGCGTGCTCCAGGCTCTTCTGCCCCGCACGGGCCATGCGCTCCGTGTCGGGATCACCGGTGTGCCCGGGGCAGGCAAGAGTAGTTTCATCGAATCTTTTGGTACAATGCTTTGCCAGCAAGGCTACAAAGTGGCGGCGCTGGCAGTTGACCCGACAAGCACCATTACCGGCGGATCCATCTTAGGAGACAAGACACGTATGCAGAATCTCTCCAGAGAGCCGAACTGTTTCATACGTCCTTCTCCTTCTAAGGGGACACTGGGCGGTGTGACCCGCAAGAGCCGTGAGACCATGCTGCTTTGTGAAGCGGCAGGCTATGATGTCATCCTTGTGGAAACTGTCGGGGTCGGGCAGTCGGAAACGACAGTACGCGATATGGTCGACTTCTTTATGCTTGTCGTATTGACAGGCGCAGGGGACGATCTGCAGGGCATCAAAAAGGGGATTATGGAATTGGCGGACGCCATTGTGGTCAACAAAGCCGATGGAGACAACCTGGAACGGGCGAAAGTCACCCAGGGGGAATATGAACGGATGGTAGAATTTATCCGTCCCGCCACAGAAGGCTGGCAGACCCATGCTTATCGCTGTTCGGCCTTGAAGAAAACGGGACTGCTTGAACTTTGGGCAGTTATGCGCGAGTTTGAGAAAGTCACAAAAAAATCGGGTGTCTTTGAGAACCGGCGCCAGCGTCAGACTCTTTCCTGGGTGCACAGTATGATTGAAGAACATCTTCATAACCTGTTCTTTGAAGATCCGATCATCAAGAGCCGTATGCCGGAAGTCCGTGCGGCGGTATTGACCGGCGTCGTGTCACCCAGCCAGGCAGTTACGGAACTCATCCGTATCTTTGATATGGATAGGGCTTCTGCGCGCCACCTGGAAGAAACAAAATATTAAGAAATAATAAGTGTGGAGAAAAACCCCGGGGGAGGACCTCGGGGGGATTCTTCATTTTTACCATGAAATACGACATGAATTTGTCAGAAACGAAGACAGCAGAAAAGGAGGAATTGCCGTGAAAGACTTGTATCTTGCGGGCGGTCCCTACTATGGAGTGCAGGAAGTATTTTCCCGTATAAAAGGCGTTGTGGAGACAACCGCGGGATTTGCCAACAGCTCTGTACCGAATCCGCGGAAAGAAGACGTGGAAAATGGAAAAGTACAGGCGGTAGAATGTGTAAAAGTAACCTATAACCCGAAAAAAATAGATATAGGGACATTGCTCTCTGTGTTTTTTACCATAGTCAATCCCTACACCGACGGTATCCAGGGGAAATGCACCGGACCCCATTACAGGACAGGCATCTATTACGTATCAGGAGAAGATACGCCGCAGATTACCTACTATATGGCCTACTACCAGAACAGGGGCAACTCGAGGCCCGTGAGCGAATCCTGTCTTGTTTTCAATGAGTATGAAAATGAGAAAAATATACGGCCGCCGATCCGCACAGAAGCCAGACGCCTGGAAAACTTCTATGCCGCACCGGAAGAAGAACAATATTTTCTCAGGAAATATCCAGATACCTATTCTCCTATCGATATCAAACTTTTAGAAGAGACGGGAACACTGGAAATCCTCACCTGAAACGATATGAATTGGTTTGCGCTGATCATGCGTTCGGAACAATCATTTTATCATTGACAGAAACTTTATAGAGTGATATCATTAGGACAACCGAATAGGAAAAACAGGTGCCTGTGAAGGCTTAATAGGGAAGATCGGTGCGATGCCGACACGGTCCCGCCACTGTAATGCCGAGCAAGTCTGATGAAAGTCACTGAGGAATTGGGAAGACCGGACAAGCGATGAAGCAGAGTCAGGAGAACTGCCTGTTTGAAATCACCGTTTGACCCACGAGCGATGGGAAGGAGATCTTATATAGTCTCTTTGCGTTCGTGTAAAGAGGTTTTTTATTGGCGAAGTCTATTCGGCAGAGGAGAAACTGCATAATAAGGAACAGGTGCCTGTAAAGGCTTAATAGGGAAGACCGGTGAGATACCGGCACGGTCCCGCCACTGTAATGCCGAGCGAATCCGATGAAAGTCACTGAGAAATTGGGAAGACCGGACAAGCGATGAAGCAAAGTCAGGAGAACTGCCTGTTTTTACTACTGTTTGACCTGCGAGTGATGGGGAGGTAGCGTGTATTGATTTTAACGCGCAAAGTATCCATCCGTACATCAGCAGGGATGGATTTTTTTGTAGGTTCTCTCAAGAACGATGGTAAAGGGAAATACGATCGTTCATCCTTTCAGGAACAGCCCGAGAGGCGTTTCTGTATATTCGTTGTAATGCCGGAAACGGCTTTACATATACTTGCAGGGATAACTTGCAAGGTTCACTTTCTCCGAACGATGGCGGCAGGGAAAAGTCATCGTTCCCCCTTTTTACGGTAACTCCGGAAACGGAGCAGACATATATTCGTGCTTGAACTATGGATGATTACTGCCGGCCCGGCCGGCCATGGTTCACCCTCCTTGGAACGATGGTGGTAACAGGGAAATACCATCATCGTTCTCCCCCCTCTTTGGTAATAGCATCGACATGATGTTATTATATAGTTCTCATTTGAGGCGCGATGGTGCCTCCCCCTTTTTGAAGCGGCACTGCTGCTTCTTTTTTTTATTGATTAACAGAAAGCTGAAAGAAAAACATTTGGAAATTTTGAAAGGGGCCAGCATCAAGTGGAGCTTTACGAAATTCCTTTTCGTCTGAGGGGGATATGTGGCAGGGCGTTGAATATACCGCTGCCTCTGGCGGTATGGAAGAGGCGATTAAAAATTACTGTAAAAAGGAACAGGAGAGCCGCTCCTGTTTTTTCTTGGGAAATGTACAAAAATATCTGCCGGTCTTCTTCCGCAAGAGATCACCGGGATTTTCAGCATGAAAAAAGATATGACACAAATTTCATGTCATATCTTCTGCTTCCGGTAAAGGATTACTGCTTTCTGCCGCTGCACTTGCCTGTGCCTTCCATGACCTTCTTGAAAATCGCATGGAGCTCATCAACAGACTTGCCGTTTTCTTTGGCAATGGCCACATGACGCAAAGCGGATTCATAGCGCTTTTTGCCTTCTTCATCTTCGGGAATCGGGTAACGGCCGTGGCATTTTGAAACTGCTTCTTCTTTCCTACCGCTGCACTTGCCTGTGCCTTCCATGACTTTCTTGAAAATCGCATGGAGTTCGTCAACAGACTTGCCGTTTTCTTTGGCAATGGCCACATGGCGCAGAGCAGATTCATAGCGCTTTTTGCCTTCTTCATCTTCGGGAATCGGGTAATGGCCGTGGCATTTTGAAACCGCTTCTTCTTTCCTGCCGCTGCACTTGCCTGTGCCGTTCATGACCTTCTTGAAGATTTCATGGATTTCATCAAGGGATTTTCCCTGTTCTTTTGCGAGTGCCGCATGGCGTTTTGCCGATTCGTAACGTTTTCTTCCCTCTTCGTCCTGAGGAATTGGATATTGTGGATGTGTCATTATGTTTTCCTTCTTTCTTAAAAAATATATTTACAGATAGCAGTTTTATTTACGGAAATATATGGGCGCCGTTTGCATCCCGATGGATGACTATCTTTTGCTGCACCTGCCTGTGCCGTTCATGACCTTTTCGAAAATTTCATGAATTTCTTCTGCGGATTTCCCCTGGGCTTCCGCAATGTCCGCGTGGCGTCTCGCCGATTCGCGCCGGTTCCTTTCTTCCCTGTCAGTGGGGAGGGGGGCGGCAGGATGGACAGAGCCCGCTTTCTGCGCACCACATGTCGGCAGATGAGGGGTTTGTCCCGCGGCGATCTGCGCACGCTCGATGGATTTTCTTGTGTACCGGAGGATGGTTTTGGCATCTTTCAAAAAAGATTCTCCTGCCGGTGTGAGGCGGATACCGCGGTTCGTCCGCTCGAAGAGAGGGGCACCGATGCTTTTTTCCAGAGAATTCATCTGCTTCATCACGGCAGGGGCGGTAAGGGAAAGCTTTTCCGCCGCTTTGTTGAAACTGCCGTTTTTGGTAACGGAGATGAATGTGTGCAGTGTTTCATTAATCATTTTGCATATACTCCAAGTTAAAACTATGTATTAACTATCTGTTAAAACAATGTTACCACTGTATTTTGATGTTGTCAATATAAAATGCAAAAAATATTTTGTGAATTAAACAAAAATGTGTTCATGAAAATCAAGAAAATACGGAAGCATAAGAGGTGTCGGAAGACGCGGGGATCTTGTGAGTAAAATGATCCGCAAAAAAAGATGACCCGCAGGCCATCCTTTCGCTTTATCTATTTTTTAAATTTCGGGTCGTCGGTAATGAGCAGTTTCCCGTGCATGGTGACCGCTTCCTGATCAAGAACATAAGACGGAGAGGACAGATCGTAAATGTCTTGATAAAAATTTGTCTTTGCCTGCCAGATGCCTGACGCTGTTTCAAAGAGAAGATCGTTGGTAAAAATCTTATCTTTATTTGACTGAAGCGCCGGAAGGATATCAGGGTGGATCTTCCTATAGTCCGGAGAAAGGTAGATCCAGAAAGGAATGCGGATCATGTCGTAGGAGAAACCCGAAGTGCCGTGGTAATACACCATGTCTTCCGCATGATCGGAAAAGTAAATCATAGTTTTCAGATTCAAATGCTCTTTGGCGTATGTAAAGATACTGTGGAGCATTTCATCGGTGTAGGCCAGCGTGACATCATAGTTATAGTAAGGATCATCTTCGGGAATATCCGTGGATTTTCCGTATCCCACGGGGACGCGGGCCAGATAATTATAATGGCTGCCGTTGATGTGGATGAAAATGATACGCCTCCTGGCGGGCGGAAGTCTTTTCATGACTTTTACCGCTTCGCCGTCAAGGCTGTTTTCCCAATAGGACGCGTCACACCGTTCACCGATGACGGAAACGCCGGCACTGGCAAGAGAGCTTCTGTTCTGGAAAGAAATCCAGTCGGTGCGGTATCCTGCCGCTTTGGCAGCGTCTACCAGGCTGACGGCATCATTCAGAGCAGTTTTATTGTATTGGTTCGTATTGGTAAGGGCATAGCTCAGTGCCATGACGGTTGTCGGGAAATTTGCGTATCCTTTATCCGCGAAGAAAAAGTCGGGGGATTTCGCCATGGCATCTTCCCAGGGCGTCGTCTTTACGGCGTAACCGGGGGTAAAAGACTGCATATGATCGCGGCTTGCGCTTTCACCGATGACAATGATATGGGTGCCGTCTTCCGCTGTCTGGCCGGGAAGAAGGACGACAGCTTTCGCATTTTCGGCAAGGTGCCGGTTCAGCGTTTCCATGAGTTTGAAACTGCCGCTGCCCTTCTTGGCGGCATAATAAATCTGCAGCGGGAAAATATGTCTCATCTGCCGTAAGAAACCGCCAGAAAAAAGAATGGTAAATATGATAAAACCTATGAGGCTGCCGCGTCCGGCGGTGCGGAAGGGCGTCTCTGCCGTTTCCATGGACATGAAAAAACGGCGGGCGATGCAGAAGCAGGAAATCAGTAGGATGATGGCAAAAATCGCCACGGCGGCAATAAGGGCGGGTGCAGCCACCGTCTCGACAAATTCCGCCGCTTCCCGGGCGTTCGTCATAGCAATAGCCATCAGGGCGAAGATATCCATTTCGCTTTTATAAATGATATAGTAGCCGATGTAGATCAGGGGTACGAGGATCATGAAAAAAGAAAAGAGGCCGGTTAAGACAGACCAGAGGAAAGCGCCCCGCTTCAGTTTCCATTTCCAGGCAAGGGACAGGTAAGAAAGGGAAAATAAAAGGGAAATCATGCTGTAATAGTCGCCGAGATACTTGTTTTCCGGCAGGTACATGTAACCATAAGCCCAGGTAAAGGCGGCAAACCATACGGAGGGTAAAAGGAGAGACGGAAAGAAATATTTCTTCAGAAATTCTTTTTTGAATATGATAAATAATCCCGTGTTCGTGAGAAGAAGGATACCGGCGGAAGTCAAAAGGTGGGGATTGGAAAGGCTCGGAACAAACCGCTCGTCGCCGATGGCCCACAGAAGAGCAAGGACAAGGGAAATGGTGCCCAGTGTGCTGAGCACGATCGAACGTAAAATAGACGGCATAATATCTCCTTAGTATAGTGTGACTAATTATAATGATTTTCCTTATTATAATACAAAATATAAAAAAATCATTTTTGGAGAGCCGGAATCGGGACTCCTGCGGGAGAAACGCAGGAGCGGCTTGCAGGAAATGCTTCTTTCCCGTACCATAAAATAAAGAGCAAGGGAGGCTGTATGAAACGATATTTCTTTTTTGATATAGACGGAACACTGACGACACCGCTTACTGCCGATTATCCGGACAGTGCAAGGGAAGCGGTCCGCCGGCTGCAGGAAAAGGGAAATTTTGTAGCTATTGCGTCGGGGCGCCTGCAGGCGGATGCCGTCGACGTGGCGGAAGAACTTGGTATCGATTCCGTGATTTCCGACGGGGGAAATGGCGTGACCTGCCGCGGAAAGATCCTTTACCATGAAGGACTGCCGCTGGAGGCCTGCTTCCGTTTACTTGGTGAAATCGACGGGAAAAAACATCCCTGGGCGGTGACAACGGAAAATAAAAAGCAGCGGAAAACAAAGTACGATGACTACCTTAAGCGTGTGACGGACCGGTACTATGAAACAGTGGTGGACAGCCGTTACGATTACCGCAGGGCGGCGCAGATTTACAAGATCTTTATCGCCTGCACCAAAAGGGAAGTAAAAGAGATTCCTCTGCACACACTGCCCCATGTGTGGCTTACGAAAGGAACAATGCTTGTAGAACCTGTCCACAAAGAGAGGGGCATTTTTGAAATTATGAAGAGGTATAATGTATCCGATGACCGGATCGTTGTTTTTGGCGACGGACTGAATGACTGTTCCATGTTCCGTCCCGAGTGGATGACGGTCGCTATGGGGAATGCGAAGCCGGTTTTGAAAAAGAAGGCGAGGTATATTACTGATGATGCCGATGATGATGGTATCTATAATGCGTGCAGACATTTCGGGTGGATATGAATACCATAGCAAGGAAAACAAAATCGCCATTCTATGAGTGGCGATTTTGTTTTCACTGTGTACGGTTTGATTCTTCACGCAGAAGAGTACTTTTCTATAAACAAAAATATGACTGCCGGAGAGAAAATATTTTATATTGTATTGTTAACGAAAAGAGGAAGGGGATTATTGACAAAAGTTGCGTATTTCCTTAGAATATAAACTGATTTATTGCATTTGGCGAAAAGCAGTCCGCCTTGTTGTTATGAAACGCCGCTGTATGTAAAGTGAGGAAAGAATGGAAAGCAATTCCGGAGAAGTTCTTTTTGATATCCGCCATGTCTCCCATACTTTTGAAACGGAGGAAGGCAAAACTTTTGATGCGCTCAAAGATGTAACGGCACAGATCAAAAAAGGGGAATTTACCGCCATTATCGGAACAAACGGCAGCGGTAAGTCCACGCTGGCCCGCCATCTGAACGCGCTCCTCATACCAACGGAAGGAGAGCTTATTGTGGAAGGAATGCGCACTTCCGACGCCGGCCGTGTATGGGATATCCGCCAGAAGGTGGGCATGGTTTTCCAGAATCCCGACAACCAGCTTGTCGCTGCCGTGGTGGAAGAAGATGTGGCTTTCGGTCCTGAAAATCTGGGCGTGCCTCCTGAAGAAATAAGAGAACGTGTGGATCTTGCATTGGAAAAGGTGGGGATGACATCCTATCGTAAACAGGCGCCGTCCATGCTTTCCGGCGGACAGAAGCAGCGTGTGGCTATTGCCGGCGTTCTTGCCATGAAGCCCGACTGCATCGTTCTTGATGAACCGACTGCCATGCTTGATCCGAAAGGGCGTAAGGAGGTCATGGACACGATCCATGAGCTGAATAAAACAGAGGGGATCACCATCGTCCTCATTACCCATTTCATGGAAGAGGCGGTCACGGCGGATCATATCCTTGTTATTGACAGGGGTGTCCTCAAGATGGAAGGGACGCCGAAGGAAATATTTTCACAGGCGGATAGGGTGACGGAAATCGGTCTGGACGTGCCTGTTCCTGCGGATCTGGCAAGACGCCTCCGCAAGAAAGGGATGGCAGTTTCCGAGAAATGTATGACCGATGAAGAATTGGGAGAGGCGTTATGTCCATTTGTGTCGAAAATGTAAGTTATATATACGGGAAGGGAACTCCTTTTGAACGGGCGGCGATTGAAGATATCGACCTGACCATAGATAAAGGGGAGTTCATCGGCATCATCGGCCATACGGGGAGCGGCAAGTCTACACTCATACAGCACCTGAACGGCCTCCTTCATCCGTCCGTGGGGAAGGTGACCGTAGACGGCGTGGATCTGGCGGAAAAGACAAAAGAAGCCATGGTGAAGCGCCATTCGGTGGGCATGGTTTTCCAATATCCCGAGCATCAGCTCTTTGAAGAAACCGTAGCAAAAGATATTGCTTTCGGTCCGCAGAACCAGGGCTGTGATGAAGAGGAAACGGAAAAACGAGTAAAGAGCGCCATGCGCTTTGCGGGGATTGATTATGAAACATTTGCCGAACGGTCGCCTTTCCGCCTTTCCGGCGGCCAGCAGCGCCGTGTGGCCATCGCCGGCGTGATTGCCATGCATCCTGATTTTCTGATTTTGGATGAACCTTCTGCCGGGCTGGATCCTGTGGGGCGGCGGGAAATATTCAGCCGTATTCAGGGATGGTATAAAAAAGGTGTGTTTTCCGTCATTCTTGTGTCCCACAACATGGATGACATTGCCCGTCTGGCGACCCGTCTTCTTGTCATGCATCAGGGGCGCCTCGTCCTTGACGGGGAGCCTATGGATATTTTCCTCCATCACAGGGAGACGCTGAAGGAATGCGGTGTGGATGCGCCGCCTTTGACACAGACGCTTCTCTATCTGAAGGAAAAAGGAATTCCTGTGCCGGAAACCGCACGAACAGTGGAAGAGGCGGCGGAAAAAATGTATGCTGTGCTGGGAGGAGGGAAATAATGCTTACCGATATTACGCTGGGTCAGTATTATCCCGGAGATTCATTCCTCCACCGTATGGATCCGCGGGCGAAAATTCTCTGCACCATGATTTTTATCTGTGCCATTTTCCTGGCGAACAATCCATGGTCTTACCTGCTTGTGACGGTATTCACGCTGGGATGCATCATGATTTCGGGCGTGCCGCCTGTCATGGTCTGGAAAGCGGTGAAGCCGCTCTGGGTCATTCTGGTATTTACGCTCCTGATCCATGTGCTGACCACGCCGGGGAAGGAAATATTCGGTTACGGATTTATCCATATCAGTGAAGAAGGGCTTCGGAACGGTCTTTTTATGACGCTCCGTCTTGTATTCCTTATCGGCTTTTCTTCGCTCCTGACATATACTACGAGCCCTATCGTTCTGACAGACGGGATTGAAGCGCTTTTAAATCCGTTCCGCCGTTTCGGCGTGCCTGCCCATGAACTGGCAATGATGATGACCATCGCGCTCCGCTTCATTCCGACGCTGCTTGAGGAAACGGATCGGATCATGAAAGCCCAGTCTTCCCGCGGTGCTGATTTTACCAGCGGGAATTTGTGGCAAAAAGCCAAAGGGATGGTGCCCCTTCTTGTGCCTCTCTTCATTTCCGCTTTCCGCCGCGCCGATGATCTGGCGACCGCCATGGAAGCGCGGTGCTATCGCGGCGGGGAAGGACGGACGAAAATGCATCAGCTGGCGTATACGTCCAGGGACAGGCTGGCGTTTATCACAGTCTTTCTTGTGACAGCCGTTTTGCTGGTCATGTATTTTTATTTCAGGACATAAAAAAAGACATCTTTTCCTTTTGCAGGGAGGAGATGTCTTTTTTGCTGTGCGGGGAGACAATACTGTTATACGCTCCACGGTGCATAAGAGCCGCAGATTGTCTTTTCCGTCAATTCTTTTGTAACAGGTGTGAAGTATACTTTGAGAAGGCAGAGTCCATGGGCAGGAGCGGTGGCGCCAAGGAATTTTCTGTCTTTTGCTTCCAGTATTTTCCGCAGATCTTTGGGAGTCAGTTTTCCGGTGCCTGCATCAGCGAGCGCGCCTGCGATATTTCTTACCATATGATAAAGGAATCCTTCTCCGGTGACGAAAATGTGAAAGAAGTGATGCTTTTTGATGATCCGTATGTCATGGATAGTACGGACCGGGCTGGCGGGAACGGAATTATTTCCGCGGAATGATGTGAAGTCGTGGGTGCCTGACAGCACTTCTGCCGCCTTTTCCATTTTTGAAATATCCAGTTTTCGTCCTGTCTGCCAGGTATACCGTTTAAAGAAGGGAGGGCAGTCTTTTTCTTCGGTAAGGAGGTAGCCGTAGGTTTTTCCGTAATTGTTCCTGCGCACGGAAAAATCATAGGGCATTTCTCTGCTTTCCGTTACACGGATATCGGGAGGAAGGAGAATGTTCAGCGCGAATATGAAACGATCGCCGGGAATAGAAGATTCCGTATAAAAGGTGCATTCCTGCCCGTAGGCATGAACGCCGGCATCCGTGCGCGCGACGAAGTAGAGCGTGGTTTTTGTTCCTGTCAGTTTTTGGAGGGCGGTTTCAAGAATTTCCTGGACGGTTATACTGTTTTCCTGCCGCTGGAACCCGCTGTACGCCATTCCTTCATAGGCGAGAGTGATCCATATATTTCTCATGACGGGCCGCCTCTTTTCATTTCCTTTTTCGCGCGGGAAAAATTGAGGAGAAGGCGGTTCAGATTATGGATGATTTCTTTTTCTGACAGAGGAAGAGAGCCTAAGAACCAATAATCAAGGATAACACCGGCAAACCCGGAAATCATGAAAGACGTTTCCACCGCATTGTACGCAGCATCACAGCCCCCTTCTTCCACCAGACGGCTGAATACGTAACGCTGGCGGATAATCAGGCGGTCGATGAAGCTTCGTGTGGAAATGTGGTGGAAGAGAAGGCGGAGCTGTTCTTCGTGGGCGGTGATGTAACGGAACAGTTTTTCCGTGAGGTCCGAAATATTTGCCGCCGGTGTGATGGGATAGTACTCATCAATAATATTTCCGATAGCTTCGACATATTCGTTTTCAAGGGTGTCCAGAAGGTCATGGATATCTTTGTAGTGGAGGTAGAAAGTCCCCCGCCCGAGCATGGCTTTTCTTGATATTTCCGCCACGGTGATTTCAGAGATACGCCTGCTTTTTAACAGTTCAAAGAAGGCAGCCCGGATGGAAAGTTCCGTCTTACGGAACCGTAAGTCCTTTTTTTTGTCAGTCATTGTTGAACACTTTCTCTAAAACAGTTTCATAAAAGGCACTTTCATGGGAATTGCCGATAGCCTTTACAGTCAGCCTAAGTATATAATACATTTGAACGATAATCAACAAATGTTTATTAAAATTCTTTCGGGAGGAATACATGAAAAAGTTCGCGGTCATCTTTGCCGCTGTATGGGTCGGCTTTTCTCTTGTGCTGACGGGGTGTGGGAATAAAAAAGAGGCAGAAACGAAAGCGGTGCTTGTCAAGACGATGGTTGTCGGAGAAACGGCAAAAGCAGAAAGCCGTAAGTTTTCCGGCACAGTTCACGGCTATTTTGAATCGCCGCTTGCTTTTCAGGTGGGGGGGCGGATTACGCGCCGCCTTGTTTCTTCCGGCGACCGTGTCACGGCGGGACAGGTCCTTATGACGGTGGATTCCAAAGATGCATCGGAACAGGCTGCCGCTGCCGCGGGCGCGTTGAATGCGGCGGAGGCGCAGTATCGTCTGGCGTCATCCACGATGGTCCGTTATGAAAAGCTTCACGAACTTCAGGCAATTTCTGACCTGGCGATGGATCAGACGAAGAACCAGTATGAATTGGCGTCGGCCCAGCTTTCCCAGGCGCAGGCGGCTCTGGCGCGGGCAGAAAATAATCTGGGTTTCACGTCGCTTACGGCAGACCGTGACGGCGTGGTGGGAAGCACGCTTTACGAAGTGGGTCAGGTGGTCGGCGCAGGGACGCCGGTCGTTCTTATCGTGGATGATACGAAAAAAGATGTTCATATTTCTTTTACGGAAAAGCAGTACGGAAAATACTCTGTCGGCCTTCCCTGTACAGTCACCTTTTGGGCGTTTCCTGATCTGCAATTGAAGGGAACGGTCAGAGAAGTGGCGGCAGCGCCAAATACGTCCACGGGAACTTATGACGCGAAAGTGACGCTCATTGACGCGCCTTCCGATGTCGTGGTGGGAATGACGGCGGAAGTATCTTTTGATGACCCGCAGGGGAATGAACAGATCATGGTGCCGCTTTCTGCTATGGCTGCACAGTCGGAGCAGCCTGCCGTGTGGATCGTGCGGGATCATAAGGTGTATTTGCAAAAGGTGGAAACGGGACAGTACGGAAATGATGCGGTAGAGATCGTTTCAGGCCTGCAGAAAGGCGACCGTGTAGTGACCGCCGGTGTGCAGAAACTGCATGAAGGGGAAGAGGTACGGTTATGAAAGGCCTGAATCTGGCAGAATGGGCGATCAGGCATAAACAGATTGTCTATTTTTTCATTATCGCCATCATTACGGGCGGACTGTGGTCCTATTTCCATCTGGGGCGCAGCGAAGACCCTGATTTTACAATCCGACAGGCCGTGGTTACGGCTGCATGGCCGGGCGCTTCGGCGCAGCAGATCACGCAGCAGGTGACGGATCCTTTGGAAAAGAAACTGCAGGATACCAAGGGGCTCGATTATATCAAATCTTTCACCCATGACGGTAAAACCGTGATTTATGTCAATCTGAAAGATTCCGTGCCGAAAGAGGAGATACAGACCCGCTGGCATGAAATACGCAATCTGGTCAATGATGAATGGGGCAGCCTGCCGTCGGGAGTCATGGGGCCTTATATTAATGACCGGTTCGATGATGTGTACGGCTCTATTTACGCCATCACGGGAGACGGATTTTCTTATGAAGAAAAACGTAAATATGCGGAAAATATCCGGCGGCGCTTGACAGGGGTGGAGGATGTGCAGAAGGTAGAACTTCTCGGTGTCCAGAAGCAGGAAATTTATGTCGAAATGGATCAGAATAAGCTGGCTTCTTTCGGTATGAGACCGTCGGATGTGTTTGCCATGCTGCAGCAGCAGGGCGCGATGATGCCTGCCGGTATGATCCACACCGATTCCAGAAATGTGGCGGTTCGTGTAGAAGGGCTTCTGGATACGGTGGAGTCACTGAAAGAACTTCCAATCCACGTGGGAGAGCGTTCTTTTCATCTGGGCGATGTGGCGACAGTCACGCAGATGTATGCGGATCCGGAAACGTCTCTCATGTATTTCAATGGAAAACCGGCAGTAGGAATTGCCGTGTCTATGGCGCCTGGCGGAAATAATCTGGTTCTCGGGAAAAATCTGGAGAAGGAAATTGAAAAAGAGAAAGCGGAGCTTCCTGCCGGTCTGGATATCGAGCAGGTGGCGGATCAGCCATCGGTGGTGAATGATTCTATTCATGAATTTACAAAATCCCTGCTGGAAGCCATCGTTATCGTCATGGCGGCCAGTTTCCTGTCGCTGGGCTTTTGGAGCGGGATCGTGCTGGCGTTGTGCATTCCGGTGGTGGTATGCGCTTCTTTTATCTACATGAAATGGCAGGGGATCGATCTCCATATCGTTTCCCTCGGCACGCTCATCGTATCGCTCGGCCTTCTTGTAGATGACGCGATTATCGTAATTGAAATGATGCAGGTCAAACTGGAAGAAGGGATGGACCGTCTGGCGGCAGCACAGGCGGCGTATAAAGGATGTGCGAAACCGATGCTGGCTGGGACGCTTATTACAGCAGCGGGTTTCATCCCTGTCGGTTTTGCCGCAGGGCAGACGGCGGAATATGTAGGCGCCTTCTTTTGGGTTATCGCCTCTACGCTTCTTCTTTCCTGGGTGGCATCCATCTTTGTGAGCCCGGTTCTGGGGTATCGTTTCATCAGGGTGAAAGCAGGAGAAAAGAAATCCGCTTTTGCGGACAGGGCTTACCGATTGTTTTATAAGGCAATCGCCTGGTGCATCCGTTTCAAAAAGACGGTTATCATAGGTACAGCAGCGATTTTTGCGGGGACAGTAGCACTTATTCCTTTTGTGAACCAGGAGTTCTTCCCCGATTCCGTACGGCCGGAAATCATTCTTGATGTGAACCTTCCTTCCGGCGCATCCATCAAGGAAACGAAAGAGGTCATGGCGGGCATTGCGGACAATTTATACGGGGACAATCGGGTATCTTCCTTTTCCACCTATGTAGGGGACAGCGCGCCGAGGTTTATTTTGCTTTTTGATCCGCTGGCACCGGAAGACAGCCACGGACAGATGATCCTTGTAGCGCGCGACAGCAAGGTGAGAGACAGTCTTCGTGACGATACGCTGGCATTTATTGCGGAACAATATCCGGATGCAAGGGCCCATGCCCGTCTGATTACCACAGGGCCTCCTGCTGAATATCCGATCATGCTGCGGCTTTCGGGAAAGAATGTGGAAGACACGGCAAAGTTTGCTAAAGAAGCGGCGGCTCTTGTTTCTCAGTATCCCGGCATGAAGAATGTTAGTATGGATTGGCCGGAAGAAACACCGGTCGTCAGGTTAAAAATCGATCAGGATAAAGTAAGGAAACTGGGGGGAGATAATTATTCCATTTCCCGGGATCTGTATGTGAAATTGTCAGGCTATAAAGTGGCGGAATCCTATCAGGGAAATCAGCTCGTGCCGATCAGCTTCCGGCTGGAAGGAAGCAATGCGGCGCGGCTGGCCGATCTTTCTTCCCTCCCTGTCCATGTGGGGAGTGGACGGTATGTGCCTCTTGGGGAAATCGCGGATATTTCCTATGAGAATGAAACAAGCACGATCTGGCGGCACGATCTGCACCCGACCATCACTATCCGCGGCGAAGCCGGCGGGGATAAGACTGCCGATTCCGTAGTCAATGAACTGTACGACCGGACGCTTAAGGACTTTAGAGAACATCTGCCTGACGGTTATACGCTGGAAAAAGGCGGGGCCATAGAAAACAGTGAAAAATCCGTACAGTACCTGGCGGCGCCGGTTCCGATCATGATTTTCCTTATCCTTATGATTCTGATGTTTGAGCTGGATAAAATTCCGCTGATGGTAATTGCGGGCATAACCGGGCCTTTGGGACTGATCGGTGCGATTCTGTCGCTGTTTCTTACGCGGCAGCCCATGGGATTCGTATCCATTGTCGGTATGCTGGCCTTATCCGGCATGGTTGTCCGGAACAGCATCATCCTTCTTGACCAGATCCGCCAGCATTTGGCAGATGGGAAGAAGCCTTATGATGCGGTCATCGAGTCGGCGGCGCTCCGTTTCCGGCCGATCATGCTTTCCAGCGTAACCGATGTACTTGGTTTTGTTCCGCTGATTCCCAGTCCGTTCTGGCGTCCCCTTGCCGTATCGTTTATCGGCGGACTTCTCCTTGCGACTGCTATAGGATTACTGGTCGTTCCTGCGCTTTACTGCTGGTACTATAAGGTGGAAGGGCCGAAAGCATCATAAAAATACCGATACCGCACTATCTCTGAAAAAGTCAGACATATTTTCAGGGAGTCCGGTATCGGTATTTTCAATTGGGAAGTTTATTTTATGATAAAGACGGGGCATTTTGCATTCTTCAAAATGCCGCTGGAAACGGAACCCATGAAAAGGCTCTTGAGAGCGCCGCGGCCGCGGCTGCCCGTGATGATCAGGTCGGCACCGATTTCTCCTGCCAGATAGAGGAGCATGGGTACCGGTTCCCCCATTTCAAGAAGAACCTTATGGGGGATGTTTTCAGGAATGAGTTTTTCGACTTCCGCCATGTCGACCTGGTCGGGATCATCATCCGCAGGGATGGTGCTGTTTAAAATCGTTGCGACATAGAGTTCTGCGCCGTCTGAGCACTGCGCCAGGGAAATGGCCTGGTTCAGCGCTTTTTTCGCATGGCTGGAACCGTCATAGGGGACGAGAATCTTTTTGAAATCCAGCATAATAACCGCCTTTCTTTTTGTGATGGAGAAATCTGATTTTCTGTGCGGAAAATAAAGAAATACCTGTGAAAATATTGGCTGCACCGGAGGGAGAAAACACCGGCCCTCTAAAGGTCGGCGTTTCGTCTTATGGGAAATTATTTCACAATGAATACAGGCGCCTCCACGTGGGTCAACAGGTAATTGGATACGGAGCCGAGGAGCATGCCCGTAAGGGCGCCCAGGCCGCGGCTGCCCATGACAACCAGGTCTGCGCCGATTTGGTCTGCCGTATTTTCAATCAGCATGCCGGGGTCTCCGGTTTTGGCGATATATTCCGCTTCGATTCCTTCAGGGACGGCAGCTTTTGCTTCATCAAGAGTTTTATCAGCCGGGCGGAAGTGGATGGCCTGCATCTGTTCATTGATGTAAGCCCTTTCCAGATTATTCATGCTCAGCGCGGAAACATCTTCATCAACAGTGATGATATACAGCTTTGCGCCGTCACAGCACTGCGCCAGTGATACAGCCTTTGCCAGGGCACGCTTTGCGTGTTCCGACCCGTCAAAGGGAACAAGGATTTTTTTGAAAGTAAGCATGACGAACCTCCTTTTCCGCGGTATTTCCGCTGTACTATTTAATAATAAGGATGGGGCATTTCACGTTGCTTGCCAGATGGCTGGAAACGGAACCCATGAAAAGGCTCTTGAGAGCGCCGCGGCCCCGGTTGCCCATGATGACCAGGTCGCAGTTTTTTTCAAAGGAGAGATCCAGCAGGACGGATCCCGGATTGCCTACACGGAAAATCAATTCATGAGGAATATCCTCGGGAATGAGTTTTTCTGAATCATCCAAAATAACCTGCCCGGGGTCTTTCTTTTCCGGTTCTTTTTTATCGGCATCAAAGACATATGCTTTTTCCCGCGCGATTTTTTCCATCGGCGGCATCGGCCGGGAAACGGTCGCAATGAAAAGTTTTGCGCCGTCGCAGCATCTTGCCACGGAAACGGCACGGTCAAGAGCCCGCTTCGCATACTCGGAACCGTCGTAAGGTACAAGAATCCGTTTGTAATCTAACATGATCATCAGCCCACCTTTCTTTTATAAATGAAATTCCAGGGAGAAAAATCTTCTCTCTTTAATTACATTTTAACATAGTTCAAGGGGGGAATACAAAAATATGATTCATAAAAAGGAAAATATTTTTTGAAAATGCTTTTATCCGAGTCTGTGATGTGGTAAAATAAATTGCATTTACCAATACAAAGATTTTGTTATACTGTGGATTTATAGATTGAGGCGGAAGGCCGGAGAGAAGAAGGAAAGAAATGATCAGAAAAGATATCCGCAACATTGCGATCATCGCCCATGTCGATCATGGTAAAACCACTCTTGTGGATGCCATGCTGAAGCAGAGCCATATTTTCAGGGAAAATCAGAAGGTGGCGGAACGCGTCATGGATTCCAACCCGCTGGAACGGGAACGGGGAATTACAATCCTGGCGAAGAATACGTCTGTCATGCATAATGGTGTGAAGATCAATATCGTAGATACGCCCGGGCATGCCGATTTTGGCGGGGAAGTAGAACGTATCCTGAACATGGTGGACGGTGTCCTGCTCCTTGTTGACTCCCATGAAGGCCCGATGCCCCAGACGAAGTATGTTCTCCGTAAAGCTCTTGAGCATCACCTGAAACCGATCGTCGTCATCAATAAGATTGACCGTCCTGACCAGCGTGTGTCTGATGTGGAAGGGGAAATTCTTGAACTTTTCATCGAGCTTAATGCTGATGATGAGCAGCTTGATTTTCCGCTGATTTATGCGTCCGCCAGGAGCGGCATCGCCAAACTCCATATGAATGATGAAGGGAAGGATCTGCAGCCTCTGTTTGATACGATTTTGGAACGGATTCCCGCTCCGGAAGGTGATCCGGATGGAGGACTGCAGATCATGGTGACCACGCTGGAAGCCGATGATTATCTCGGCAAAGTGGCGATTGGCCGTGTGACCAGGGGAACGGTCAAGCAGGGAATGGCCGTGGCTATTACGGATGGAGAAAAAATCCGTACCGATCATGTAGGACAGCTTTTCAACTGGCAGGGAATGAAACGTACTCCCGTCGCCGAAGCAGGCGTGGGGGATATCGTGGCGATGGCAGGATTTAAAGACATCAATATCGGTGAAACGGTAGCCGATGCCGCCAATCCGGAAGCGCTCCCCTCCATTCATATCGATGAACCGACGCTGTCCATGGTTTTCCATGTCAATAAGAGTCCTTTTGCGGGAAGAGAAGGCGATTTTGTTACATCCCGCCACATCCGCGCCCGTCTGATGAAAGAAATTGAAACGAACGTGGCTCTCCGTGTGGAAGAAACGGAAACATCCGATGCATTCCTCGTTTCCGGCCGGGGAGAACTTCATCTGTCCGTTCTCATTGAAACGATGAGGCGGGAGGGGTTTGAATTGGAAGTATCCAAACCGCAGGTTATTTATAAAACAATCAACGGCAAGCGCTGCGAACCTTTGGAAAGGCTGACTGTTGAAGTGCCGCAGGAATTTATGGGGGCTGTCATGGAAGGACTCGGTCCGCGCCGCGCGGAAATGATTTCCATGGAGGAACTGGCAGGATATATGAAGATGGATTTTTCCATTCCTGCCCGCGGACTTTTGGGATTCAGAAATGAACTTCTCACCACCACCCGCGGCACAGGCATCATGTACCATGTATTCCAGGGATATGCGCCGTATAAAGGGGATATTCCCGAAAGAACGAGAGGCTCGCTTGTCGCTTTCGAAGCGGGCACGACCACCGCTTACGGCCTGAATTCCATACTGGACAGAGGGGAACTTTTCCTTGGCCCGGGCGTGGAAGTTTATGAAGGCATGATTGTCGGCGAAAATGCCCGTGAGCAGGATATGGACGTTAATCCCTGTAAGAAGAAGCATCTGACAAATACCCGTGCTTCCGGTTCCGATGATGCCATTAAACTGCCGCCGTGCCGCCTCTTTACCCTTGAATCCGCTTTGGAATGGATAAATGATGATGAATTGGTGGAAGTGACGCCTTCCAGTATCCGCATGCGCAAGATGGTTCTTTCCAAGCAGCTCCGCTATAAGAATGCCAATGCGAAGAAGAGCCAGAGCGGACAGTAAGAGTTGGTGCTATAATAAAATACACAGATATTTCTGATTGTGTGCAGCAAAAGGAGGTATAGAGAAATGAAATTTGTTTCTTTATGCCTCCCTTTTTATGATGTTTTTCAGAATGGCAGGGTGGGCATATGGAACCGAAAAATTCAGATCCGGCAGCCGTATATTTCATAAAGTGTTTGATCAAAAGATATATCGATGATGATGTGGGCTCCTTTGCGTCAGAAGCGTCATACTGCTTTATCCTCGGGCTCATTCCGTTTATGATCTTTCTGGTGAACTGTATCTTGTTCTTTGCGGCGCCCCAGCTTGATACGATCCTTGATCTGCTGCAATATCTGCCGGCCCAGTTTGCGGCAAGTATGGAGGAAAATATAGCCCGTATCATCGCAGGGCGGAGTACAATATGGCTCTTTGCCGGTCTCGGCGGCGCAGTGTGGACCGCTTCACAGGGAACGGCCGTACTTGTCCGCGGGATGGATAAAATATTTTTTCAGGACAGAAATATCCAGTCCTGGTTCAAGGTCAGCCTGAAAGCCTGCTTCTTTACCGTATTTCTTGTATTTGCCATGATTCTTTCTCTTACGCTGATCGTTTTTGCCAATGCCGTCGTATTCCTTGTACAGGACTATATCATGGAACTGCCGCCTGTCTTCTGGCAGGTCTGGCGGCCGTCGCGGTATGCCATTCCTTTTGTGGTTATGAGCCTGTCTTTATCCGCTTTTTACCGTTATGCGCCAAACAGGTACATCACGAAATGGACACGCATCATTCCTGCTTCCTTTCTGGTGGCGGCGGCCCTCCTTTTCCTGACTGCAGGGTACGGTTACTATATCCTCCATATATCGGGTATGGGCGTCACTTACGGTTCCCTCATCGGCCTGATCTTCCTCTTTCTCTGGATCCATCTGGCAGTCCAGATTATTCTTGCCGGCGGTGCGGTGATCATGGCATGGGAAGATATGCGTCACCGGCGCCTGTAAGAATATTTCCGGTGGCCGGCCGGAAGAATTACAGACATCCAAAATAAAAAGTGATAAAATAATGGGAGTAAAATTGAGAAACCCGTTGTGACAGGAGGAAATGAAATGCAGATCCAGGTAATCGACCATCCGCTTATTCAGCACAAATTGACGATTATGCGCCAGAAAGAAACCAGTTCCGGTGATTTCAGAAAGCTTCTGAAGGAAATCACACTGCTCATGGGATATGAACTGACTCGTGACCTGCCTATGGAAGATATAGAAATTGAAACGCCCTTGGAAGTGATGAAAGGGAAACGCGTGGCAGGGAAGAAAGTAGGGATCGTCCCCATCCTCCGGGCGGGATTCGGAATGCTTGACGGGCTTCTGGAACTCGTTCCTTCCGCCCGTGTAGGTGTCATCGGTCTGTACCGTGACCCCGTTACGGCAAAGCCTGTGGAATACTACTGCAAACTTCCCGATGTGGAAAACCGTGATTTCATATTAATCGACCCGATGCTGGCGACCGGAGGAAGCGCCGTGGCGGCTATCGACATGATGAAGGCGAAAGGTGTAACGAATATAAAATTTATGTGCCTTGTCGCCGCGCCGGAAGGCGTACAACTCGTGAACGACGCGCATCCGGATGTGCCGATCTACACCGCCGCCCTTGACAGGCAGCTGAATGAAAAGAAATACATCCTTCCGGGACTCGGCGATGCGGGAGACAGGATTTTCGGGACGAAGTAAAAGAAAGAACAGAAATAAAAAATGTCCGCCTTTATTTACGCGAGGCGGACATTTTCATCAGAAAGGGAAAACATGGAATTATTGGATTTACGATTCAGTGAAAAAACGCTGAAGATTTTAAAAGGGATGGCAGGACAGGTTTTTGAAAAGTACCGATGCGATCCGTCCATTTTCCATCCTGTATATCTCCTGCCCGTCGGTATTTATGCCGGCGGAAAATGCTATATAATGACGCAGGAAATAACGGACAAGGCGGCCGGCGGAAAAAAGACGGATGTTTTGGAATGGATTTTCCGTGAAGCAGAAGAAAAAGAAATCCACTCGAGCCGCCCTGCCGTGGTGCAGGAAGATCATGCCCTTCAAAAAGAAATAAAAGAAGTGCGGATCATCAATGAGAAGAAGACGCTTTCCCGCTGTGGTAAAGCGGAATACCGCGTGTATCTTACAAAGGCAGTCCGCTTCATTTTTGAAAAGGGATACCTGCAGATCAGGAAACCTGTTTATTTCTCCCCTTTCCTCAATTTGGAAGATGATGGGGAAGAATGCAGGGAATGGGAAAAATTGGACAATCTTCCTGAAGAATGGGAAGAAGCATATGATGTAAATACGGAAACAGAAATCTTGGCTTATAAGAAATAAAGGCCCCTCTTTCGGGAGGGGTTTTATCGTGGGTGTCTCGCAGTAAAAAAACCTCCTTGCGGAGGCTTGAAGTTGAAACGTTATTTTTTGGGCGGATAGGTTTGGAATCCGGCAGGGAAAAGCCGGGCTGTTTTCAGCATATAGATCATGATGCCGAAGACGGTAACGAGTGTCCCGTAAAGAATGATATCCCATCCGCAGCCGTAGACCGCGTATACGCTGTATACACCACCGATGATAGCTGCCATATTCGGCAGTTTTGCTTTTGCTGCAGAGATGCCTTCTGCTTTCTGCAGATCGGGAACAGCAGCCATGGCAAGCAGGTAGGGAATGAGATTGACCATGACGGCAAGATTGATAAGGACATTGAACTGCTTTAACAGAGAGGGGCTGATTGTAGACAGCGTCAGTAGGGACTGGATACAGACCAAGGTCCCGATTGCCATGTAAGGCGCATAGAAACGATTGACTTTACGAAGATAGGAAGGGAAGTGGCCGATGGTGGCGGCCTCTCTTACCACCTCGGAGATGGTGAACTGCCATGCGGTGAGGGATACGAAGCAGGAAACAACAAGCATGGCAGATACCATATGTCCCACCGTATTTCCGAACATGGCTGCGTAAGCAAGGCCGAAAGGCGCGCCGGCAGATACCAGCTCTGTATGAGGAACAAGCCCCCCGATAATCGCCGTGGAGGTCATGTAGCATACACCGGCAATCATCGTTCCTGCCAAAACAGCGACAGGCACATTCTTTTCAGGATTTTCCACCGTGTCGGAATTGGCGCAGGCCGTTTCGAGACCGAGGAATGCCCAGAGAATGACGGCGATGGAATCGCGCATGGTGAGATAGAAAGGCATATCATGAGGGTTCCAGGCAGCCACATAGATGTCCGGGCTGAAAAAATACCAGCCGCAGAGAAGAAGGCCAATGACCGGAAGAAGAATGCAGATCATGCCCAAAGAGGTGAATTTGCCGAATTTTTTCGGTCCGACAAGGCTGATGGAAGCGGCGATGGCAAGCGTGCTGATGGTTGCCAGACAAACTTCCATGGGAGAAAGGTCAAAACCGAAAACGTAAGAACCGTAGCTGACTACGCCGGTGGCGATAGCCACGTTGGCGATAATCAGGGAAATGGCATAAGTGTAGTTGGAAAGGAAGTTTCCAAGACGGCCGAACCGGTATTCCGCGTAACCGCCCATGCCGCCTACCTTTTTGCTGTACATGCCGCATTTGGCAAAAGCGTAGGCAAGAATAGTAGCGCCGATAGAGGCAAGAATCCAGGCGAAAATGGAAACCGTACCGATTTCCGCGAGTGTTGCCGGCAAAAGAATAATGCCGGATCCCATCATGTTGATGGCGGTGACTGTGGTGAGCTGTACCACTCCCATTTTTCTGCTTTCAGACAATGTAGTTCCCTTCTTTCTCGTACCAATTTCCGACACATATTCGGAACGGGGGAAGATATTTGTCCGGAATCTCACCGGAATGCCCGATTTTCAGGCATAGGCAATCCCCATTTACTTTCGTTATGGTGAAAGAAACAGGGAAACAAAGAAAACCGTTCACTTCAAGAAGTGCTCCGCAGCTCAGCTGCACTTTCATGCAGGGCGCGTAATATTTTTGCTGAAAGAAATATACCACAGATAAACAGGAAGTACAATAGGAAATTTCAAAAAAATATATTTCTTTATCCTTGAGGACTTTTGAGGACCTTTGAGGAGAAGAAAGAAAAATGAAGAAAAACGAAAAAAATGGAACGCTATCGGATATTGATATGGATTGGCGTGATACATCATGATACATTCAGATTTCCGGGGGCTATAAAAATAGAAATCTTGAAACGCCGTTTTTATCGGTTTTTTTAAAAATATCTGGGGAAGGACAATGATTTCAAAAATGGATATTTATTCATTCTGATAAATATGTTGCAAAAACAATGGATGCAGTCCGGGATCCGATTGTCCTGTGAGAGGCTGAAATCTCCTCATTTCTCCCTATATGGACTTTATTTGCCCGAAATGATTTTGAAATTGATAAGAAACCTTATGTAATTGAGAAAATGATATTTTTTCTTTTTACGGGTACAGAATTTTTTTATAAATAAAGAATGGGGAAGATCTCAACCCGGTAAAGGAAAAACGGGAAGAGGAAATCTGTTTCCTATGGCAGAAATGATTTTGGAAGGCAGCCCTCTATTTCTGTTTGTAAAAAGACTTTCCAAACGGAACGGGAGTCGTAAGGAACGGTTCTTATCAAATTGACAATACATTTTTATCTGCTTATACTTAATAATATATCCTTATAATGGGAGTTTTATAAAATATTTATAGAAAAAGGAGCAATTGGCATGGCAGAATTGCAGCATACACTTGTGACAAAAGAAGGTCTTGAAAAATTACAGAAAGAATTGGATGAACTTCGTACAAAGACGCGCGGCGAGGTAGCACAACGTCTGAAAGAAGCCATCGCTATGGGCGACCTTTCTGAAAACTCCGAATATGATGATGCAAAAAACCAGCAGTCTTTCGTAGAAGGACGTATTAAGGAACTGGAACAGCAGATCCGTACGGCGGAAATTATTGACAGCGGCAAAAAAGGGAGAAAGAGCCGCGTCGATATAGGAATGACGGTAACCATTGAAGCGCTGGAAGACCATGTGGAAGAAACGGTGAAGATCGTGGGCAGTACGGAATCGGATCCTTTTGAAGGGAAGATTTCCAATGAGTCTCCTGTCGGCCGCGCACTGATGGGCGCCAAAGCGGGGGATACTGTAGAAGCGGAAGCGCCAAGCGGTGTTGTAAAGTATAAAGTTATTAAAATCAAAGCATAAATTTTTGCTGATTAGTTATATGCAAAGAGAGGTTTCAGAATGGAAGAAAAACTGAACGACCAGATGCTGATCCGAAGGGGGAAGCTGGAGAAGATTGCCGCACTGGGATTTGAGCCTTACGGCGGAAAGTATGAATGCACCCATCACAGTGAAGATATCCATGCGAATGCGGCAGCTTTGGAAGCAAGCGGGGAGCATGTCAAAGTGGCAGGCCGTATTATGATTATCCGCGGGCACGGAAAAACGGCATTCTGCACGCTTCGTGATGAAAAAGGGGATATCCAGCTTTATTTCCGGAAAGATACTGTCAGTGAAAATGAATGGAATCTCTTCAAACTGGTAGACATGGGAGATATCCTCGGGGTGGAAGGCACTGTATTCACTACACACACGGGAGAAACGACCATCCGTGTCCTGCACTTCACCATGCTTTCCAAGTCTCTCCGCCCGCTTCCGGAAAAGTGGCACGGCCTTACGGATAAGGAACAGCGCTACCGCCAGAGATATCTTGATCTTATCGCCAATCCCGATGTAAGAAAAACATTCATCAAGAGGGCGAATATGCTCCAGGCTATCCGGAACTGGTATACCGCACACGGTTTCCTCGAAGTGGAAACGCCGGTTCTTCAGCCGCTCTACGGCGGTGCGAATGCAAGACCTTTCATGACGCATTTCAACGCGCTGGATATGACCATGTACCTCCGCATTGCACCGGAACTTTATTTAAAGAGACTTCTTGTCGGCGGGTATGAACGCATATTTGAAATCACCCGCAATTTCCGCAATGAAGGCATGGATACCCGTCATAATCCGGAGTTTACCGCTATTGAAACATACCAGGCTTACGGCGATATCGATGATGTCATTGACCAGACGGAACAGATCGTGGCAGCCTGCGCCATGGCTTCTTACGGCACTACGAAATTCACCTATGAAGGAACAGAAATAGATGTGGCAGGCCCATGGCCGAGACTCACCATGGCAGAAGCGGTAAAGAAATACACCGGGGAAGACTTTGATGCCTGCAAGACCATTGAGGAAGCACGTGCCATCTGCGACAGACTTCATGTGGAATATGGTGAATTTGACGGTTTCGGCAAGCTTCTGGCAGCTGCTTTTGATGACTATGTAGAAGAGCACCTTATCCAGCCTGTCCACATTACAGAGCATCCCATCGAAGTATCTCCGCTGTCCAAACTGGATCCCAAAGATCCGAGATATACCATCCGTTTCGAGTCTTATATTTATGGACGCGAACTGGCAAACGGATTCTCCGAATTAAATGATCCGCTGGATCAGAGGGCGCGTTTTGAAATGCAGGTGGAAGAAAGAGAGCATGGCGATGATGAAGCGCATCCCATTGATGAAGACTTCCTTACTGCTTTGGAATACGGTATGCCCCCGACAGGCGGACTCGGCATCGGGCTTGACCGTCTTTTCATGCTCATGACCAATTCTTCCAGTATCCGAGACGTTCTTCTTTTCCCGGCGATGCGGCCGGAAGGCGACCAGGGCAGATCGGAAGTGAAAGAAGCGGTTCCTGCTATTCCTGAAAAAATTGATTTCTCCAAAGTGAAAGTAGAACCCTTATTTGAAGATACGGTTGATTTTGAAACTTTCAGCAAATCGGATTTCCGCGCAGTGAAGGTTAAAGACTGCACAGCAGTCAAGAAGAGCAAGAAACTCCTTCAGTTCACACTGGACGATGGATCCGGCAAAGACCGCACCATTCTTTCCGGTATTCATGCTTTCTACGAACCGGAAGACCTTATCGGCAAGACGGTGGTTGCCATCGTGAACCTGCCCCCGAGAAATATGATGGGTATCGACTCCTGCGGTATGCTGCTTTCTGCAATCCATGAAGAGGAAGGCGAAGAAAAACTTCATCTGCTCATGGTGGACGACCGTATCCCTGCGGGAGCGAAACTGTACTGATATTTGATAAGACAAAAGCACTTACTGGACAGTAGGTGCTTTTTTACGGATTGGTGTGAAGAAAGGTGTTTATGATGGAAAAGAAATATTATGTTTTTCGAATAGGTAACGAGAATAAAACAAATATCTATCAATTTGCGAAATGTAATCACGAATTGCGGCAAGGTTGGGGGGAATTGCTTCGAGAGAATCCTGCTTTTAATCTTAATGTGGAACAAGGAAAAAAGGAGTTCTGTATCAGCTGGGAAAAGATTTGGGGAAAAAATGATGCTAATTATAAATATATGGAGAGGAAGTATAATAATCTTCGCAAAATGAAAGAGTTTCAGGAAGGCGATATTCTTATAGTACCAAAGGTTCCTGATAATTATCATTTTGCTCTGTATCGAGTAAAGTTTAAAGAAGGAAAGGCTTATATTTTTGATACAAGTTGGGATAACAGTGGACTTAAAGGCAGTAATAATAAGATGACTAATGATTACCGTCATGTTGTTTTTGTAGAGTACATTGGGGATGTTTCATATCGAAGTGCTGAAGAAAGTAGTATTGTCTCAGCAGGCTTTACTTCTCGCCGATCCGCAATCAATTCAATTTATTCACAAAAAATTATTGATGCTATTGAGAAAATCATTAAAAATTTGGAGCATAATTCTGATTTTTATGCTGGTGAAAAAGATATTTCGGATATTGTGAATCCATATGAAAATTCAAACCAAGATGTTAAAAAGACCCGACAGGAATATTATAGGAAGCTCATCAATCAAATTGTTAAGCATGGATCACGTGATTTGGAGAACCTTATAAAAGATCTTTTTGAAAGGAATAATTTTGAGTGCATAGAAAAAAATAAATATGATGGTCAAGGGGGAGATGTTGACTGTATTCTGCAAATAAAAATGCCGGGACTTCTTTCAACACTTTTAGACTATACAAATAATATGGTAGAATCTTTCTCTATGCCGGTGATCTGGATTCAGGTTAAGAAAAAAGAGGGAATTGATCAGAATCAAGAAGAAGGAATAGAGCAGTTGAGTTCTTTGCGTGATAGTAGGTATAAAGATACAGATATAGATAATAAGCCATTATGTGTCTTAATCAATACAACTGACAGTTTCAATGAGAAAGCCAAACGGCTTGCTCAAAGAAAGGATATTCTATTAATTGACGGGCCGGGGCTGGTAAGTCTGCTGCTTCGGTATGGGTATTATGACTAAGAAACGAAGAGGACTTTATGGAAATACGCAAAGCTGCGATAGATGATCTGGAATTGGTGTCTGCGGTGGAAGCGGAGTGTTTTCCTCCTGCCGAGGCGGCGACGAAGGATTCTTTCAGAGAGAGGCTTGCTTATTATGGCAATCATTTCTGGCTCCTTTTTGAAGAGGAGAAATTGATTTCTTTTGCAGACGGCATGGTGACAAACCTTGCGGATCTTACCGACGAAATGTATGAGAAGGCGGATATGCATGATGAACATGGTGCATGGCAGATGATTTTCGGGCTGAATACGATTCCTGCCTGCCGGAAGAAAGGTTATGCAGGACTGCTGATGCGCCATATCATCCATGATGCGGAAAAAGAAGGACGGAAAGGTCTTGTCCTCACCTGCAAGAAAGAACTGATTCATTATTATGGAAAATTCGGTTTTCTTAACGAAGGAATATCCGTATCAGTTCACGGCAATGTGGTATGGTACCAGATGCGTCTTACTTTTTAAAGGATAAAAGACAGAAAACAGCTGACAGAAGATAGAAGTCAGATTCATGCTTACAGTCTTCCTCACCACGGTAATAGATCCTTCGCATAGCTCTGGATGACGTTTTAAGAGTAGAGTTGCTTTTATCAGGGGAAACCTAAACGGAAATCAGCTATCGGCTAACAGAAGTCAGCGGTCGGAAAACGGAAAACAGTATTATGACACTTTTTCTTACAGCGTCATTAGTACCATATAAGTGTAGCAAAGACAAATACAACATTTCCCCTGCTGCACTTATTTTATTATAGTAAGGAAAGCAGCTGGCCTGACACCCCGTCATTGGGTTTTCAGAACGATCACAAGAATACTTTGTAGAGAAAGCGGTAAACGATAATTGTTATGAAGAGTGAAAAATCTATTATGCTGATGACAGAAAACGGAAATCAGCTGACAGAAGACGGAAAACAGAATACGGAATCATGCTTACCGCTTTCGTCATTACGGTAATAGACTCTTCGTTTCACTCTGAGTGACGGTTTTAGAGCTTTCAGCTGCCAGCTTCCGGTTGTCGGCTTTAATCTCGTAGCTAACAGCTAACAAGACAGAATCATTGCTGGTACACTGGGTTGCATAATATTGACTGAACAGGAATGATATATAGATACAAAAAGGAGGATAACGCCATGATAGAATACACAAATAAAATCACAGCGCTATACTCCCGCCTTTCGGTTGGTGATGAGGACAGGGACGGTGGCGAAAGCAACAGTATCGTAAATCAAAAAGCATTTTTAGAGAGATATGCAAGACAGCACAAGCTGATGAACATTCATCACTATATCGACGATGATGAAAGCGGTAGGTTCTTTGACCGCTCTGCTTATACACAGATGATAAGTGATGTGGAAAACGGTAAAATCGGAATTGTCATTATGAAAGATATGACAAGGTGGGGATGAGATTATCTCCAAGTAGGAAATGCGATGGAGATATTTAGAAGAAACAATGTACGCTTTATTGCCATCAATAACGGTATAGACAGAAAAGACCAAAACACATTGGAATTTGCACCCTTTATCAATATCATGTCCGAGTGGTATGCAAGGGATATCAGTAAGGAAGTTAAAACAGGAATTAAGACCAAAGGAGCAAGCGGAAAGCCCGTAGCAACAGAAGCCCCATACGGCTATATAAAAGACCCTAACAACAAAGATTTTTGGATAGTCGATAAAGAATAAAGAAGCTGCCGAAGTTGTAAAACTCATTTTTACGCTCTTTATGGAGGGGAAAAACCGCAATCAGATAACAGTTTATCTTAAAACAAATGAGATACTCACCCCGACCTTTTATATGAAACAGCAAGACAGAGGAACAGCGAAAATCAGAAAGTTGAATGAAGAAAACCGCTATAACTGGAACAAAGCAACCCTAACATGCATTTTGAAAAGGCAGGAGTATTGTGGAGATGTAGTCAACTTCAAGACCGAAAAGCATTACAAAGATAAACGAAACCATTATGTAGATAAAGATAAATGGTATAATATCTTTAAATAATTTATAATTTGTAGAGGTATTTTTATGTCAGAAATTAAAATTGAAAACCTTACTTTCTCATATTATGGATATGTAAAACCTGTATTTGAAAATGTATCATTTTCCTTTGATACAAACTGGAAAACAGGGTTAATAGGAAGAAACGGAATTGGTAAATCAACTCTATTCAAGCTACTTTTAAATGAAGAAGTTTATCAAGGGAAAATCAGTAAAGGTGTTGAATTTATTAAATTTCCACCAAATATAATTGATACTTCAAAATTAGGCATTGAGTTATATAAAGAACTAATATCAGATGATGAAGAATGGAAATTATTTAGAGAACTTAATTTGATAAATTTAGATGAAAACCTTATTTATAGAGAGTTTGAAACTCTATCTAAGGGAGAACAAACAAAAATCCTTTTGGCGATTTTATTTACGAAGGAAGATGAATTTTTACTTATTGATGAACCTACAAATCATTTAGATATGGACGGGAGAAAAATTGTAAGTGAATATTTGAAAAGCAAAAAAGGATTTTTGCTTATATCTCATGATAGAGATTTTTTAGATGGGTGTATCAATCATGTTATTTCCATTAACAGACATTCTATTGATGTGCAGTCAGGGAATTTTACATCATGGTATGAAAATAAAGTGATGAAAGACCAATTTGAAATCAGTGAAAATGAGAGATTAAGAAAAGATATTAAACGATTAAAGGAAGCAGCCGGACAAAGTAAAATCTGGTCGGATAAAATTGAAAATACAAAAAACGGTGTAAAAGTATCCGGTGTAAAACCGGACAAGGGTCATATCGGACATCAGTCTGCTAAGATGATGAAGAAATCAAAGAATTTGGAAAATAGACAAAACAAAGCAATAGAAGAAAAACAGAGCTTATTAAAAGATATTGAAACAAAGGAAAGTTTATTGCTTCATTCGTTATATCATCACAAAGACAGTTTAATATCAGTCAGCAATTTATCTTCATATTATGGAGAAAAGCAGATACTAAGTGATATAAGCTTTGAAATAAAACAAGGCGATATAGCAGCTGTATATGGTCGAAATGGTAGTGGAAAATCAACGCTAATTAAAATTTTATTAGGGCTAAATCAAGAGTATACAGGGGAAATAAAATTAGCAAGTAATTTGAAAATATCGTATATACCTCAAGATACATCTCATTTAACAGGACGATTAAATCGATATATTCTGAAGCAAGATGTTGACGAAACATTATGTAAGACAATCCTTAGAAAATTAGATTTTGCAAGAGAATTATTTGATATGGATATGCAAAGTTATAGCGATGGACAAAAAAAGAAAGTCTTAATTGCCGTAAGTTTGTCAAAACCTGCTCATTTATTCATTTGGGACGAGCCACTTAACTATATAGATGTCATCTCAAGAATACAGATTGAGGAAATTATAAAAGAGGCAAGACCAACCTTAATATTGGTAGAACATGATAGAAGATTTGTTGAAGATATAGCTAATAAAATAATAAAGTTGTAGATGAGGTAAACTCAATAATTAAATAAGAACTAACACAGAAACAGTAAATTAAATAGTTTTACTGTTTTTTTATTTGCTTAAAAGAAAAATGCGGTCAAAAAATCGTCCATAAATATAAAAAGGTACTTGACAAAACGCTCTCTGACTGACGTTTGACAGGCAGTGTTGCTTTTATTGGTACTCGACAGATGAAAATCGAAAAATCCCTTACCGATGCGCGGCAGGGGATTTTTACGTAGGTTCCTGTATTTTTTCGTTTGCCATGTCTGAGGACATTTTGATGACATGGCCTTTATAGTCTGTCATCATGAGTGTATCAAGGAGACCGCTGATTTGATGGGATTCAGAAATGCCCGTTTTGCACCAGAGGGCAAAATGCTCGCAGTTGTTCGAGAAAAGGTTATAATTCGATTCACCGATACGGCTCCGCGCACGGGCTAGTGTTTCCTTCGGCGTGTATAATCTGTACTCCACAATTTTCAGGTAGTCCCACAGTTTGCCGGAGCGTTCGGGATGCTCCATCAGTTTTTTGAAACCGGAGAATTCCATATTTTCCGTAGGAATACCGTAGACCGGAGGGAAGCAGCAGGTGTAGTAAATCTCCATACCGTTCAGGAATTCTTCTATAGAGGCTTCATGAATGAGGATTTTAAAATTTTCTGACGGGTCTATGTCATAGTGGATGACACGGTTATCTCCGGCGTAAATGCCGAAGTGCTCGAAGCCGATCCTGTGGACGCAGATGACATCGCCCGGACTGGCATGGCGCATATCTTCTTTTTCCGGTTCCAGATCCAGTACGTCCCGTGTTTTCGATATGACGATATTCAGCGCGAAAAAGGCGGGATAAAGAAGGATGGAGAAGAGGCGGATAATCTCTGAGAAAAGGAAATAGGATTCTTTGTCTTGCTGTCCTGCCCTTGGCGGGGAAACACGATTTTTTATCTTCATATTCATATAACGGGATAGATAACGGAACGGAAACAGAAATCCAATTCCTCCGGCGTCTGCTTCATACGGTTCTTTACCCACCACTGGACCATTTCCACAAAACTGCCTGTAATGTGGTTCAGAAGAAATTCATCGGGAATATCCTTTTTCTGATGATCTGAAGACTGGAGAATATATATGCTGATGAGACTGCGCAGGCTGTCCCGGAAATATTTAAGGAAGATATCGCTGCTTTCGGAAATAAGCAGGTCTTTGATGTGGTAAGAGTTATCCTTGATATGCTGGAGGATGTGGCAGAAAACCGGATCCGGTACACCGGGAGCATTGTGATGGTCTGCAGGGAGGTCATGGTTCATGACGCCGTCGATGATATGCCGGAAGAGTTCCGTGCACATGGCGTTCAAAAGGTCGTCTTTCGTCTGGAAGTGGGAATAAAAAGTGCTCCGCCCGATATTCGCGCGGTCGATGATGGTTTGTATGGTAATGCGGGAATAAGATTCTTCGGATAAAAGCTCGCTGAACGCGTCAAAGATAGCGGTTCGCGTTTTTTGCTGTCGTCTGTCCATAAAAGCTCCTGTGAAATATTTCTCAAACAATTTGTTTCTTATCGGCTATATTATCACAGTTTGTCTCAAGTTTAAAGATAAAAATCCGGTAACCGAAATTTGAAGGTATTACAATCCTGTTTTGATGCCGTATGAAAAGATCGGGTAAAATAATACACATTGAGATTATTATAAATAAATGATAGTCTAAAGCTAATAGGTACGAATGATTTCTATTTGCCTTAAGGAGGAAGAATGGAATTAAAAGAAATAGGGAAAATACACAGTCCTTACAAAACAGTAAAAGAAGCGCCGCGGCAGGGAAAGCTTTCTGATAAATTTTGTGAGATTGAGATCTTTTCGGCTTATGAAGCGGCACTGCTTCATGCGGATGAAGAGAAATATTATGTGGTTTTATATTTTGCCCACGAAGCTGACCGCACGGCCCTGCAAACAGTGCCGCCCTGGGCAAAGGAACCTTACGGCGTATTTGCCAGCCGTTCGCCGCACCGGCCAAATCCCATCAATCTATGTGTGGTCAAACTGGTAAGGCGGGAAAAGAACAGGCTTTTTGTAATCGGGCTGGATGCCATTGACGGAAGCGGCCTGATTGACATAAAACCTTATGTGAAGGAACTGGATGAAGCGGAAGCGTAGGCAATAAAAACAGACACTGCGGAAATACAATTTCATCGCGGTGTCTGTTTTTATTGCCTGTAAACAAATAATACAGCTTATTCAAAAAATGCGGTACATGCCGTGACCAGGTAAGCGGTATCTTTCGTGCCTGCTGTTTCATAAGAGGAGTGCATGGCGAGCTGGGGAAGTCCGATGTCCACCGTAGGCATGGAAACCTTGGTATTGGAAATATTTCCCAGGGTGGAACCGCCGGGGATATCGCTCCTGTTCGTAAAGGTCTGTGTCGGCACTTTTGCGCGGCGGCAAAGGTCGCGGAAGAAGGCGGCGGAGAATCCGTCAGTGGCGTATTTCTGCTGGGCATTGAATTTAATGACGATACCTTCATTCAGGCGCGGCGCGTTTACGGGATCGGCATATTCTCCATGATTCGGATGGAGCGCGTGGCCGTTGTCGGCGGAAATCATGAAGCTTCGGGCAATCATGGCTTGTGTTTCGTCATAGCTATAACCCAAAGAACAGGAGATCCTTGTCAGTATATTCTTGAGGAAGGTGGCACCGGCGCCCTGATTTGTGGCGCTGCCAACTTCTTCATTATCGAAAAGAGCGTAAACACAGATATGCTTTTCCCTTTTTCCTGCGGTGAATCCACGGAACGCGGCGAAAGCGCATTGAAGGTCATCCAGCCTGGCGGAAGAAATAAATTCATGCCGCTCTCCCCACAGGGTTCCCTCTATACGGGAATAAAGGTACAGGTCATGGCCTAAAATATTTTCCGGCGCAACCTGTGCTGCAGCGGCAACGGCATCTATAAAGGACAGAAAATCGTCCGCCGTCCCGTAAAGAGGAAGGAGATCCTGCTGTATATTCCAGGCGTGCCCGCCGTTTGCAGTACGGTCCATATGGATGGCGACGGAGGGAATGACGAGTGTCGTCCGATCGAGATTGACCAGTTTGGAAACGAGTTTTCCATTTTCCGAAACGATGATACGGCCTGCTGCCGACAGGGGGCGGTCGAGCCATGTGGACATGATCATGCCGCCGTAGCCTTCCACGTTCAGCCGGACATACGCAGCGTCGCGGAGTTCGGGATTTTCTTTGATTTTAAAAGAGGGAGAGTCGCCATGGCTTGCCGTTATGCGGAACGCATGACCGCCGTCTTCAGGGATGGTAAATGCCATGAGGGCGGAGCCGTTTCTCGTGACGACATATTTCCCGCCTCTTTCAATCTGCCACGGGTCTTCTTCCCGTATTTCCGTAAAACCTGCATAAGAAAGCGCCGTCCGGATGCTGTTTACAGCATGAAAAACAGACGGTGCTTTGGCAATGAAGTGGAGCAGGTCGCGGTTTATTTCTTCATAAACGGCGTCCATGGCTTACTTCTTATGTACTTTTCTCTGGTAGACCGCTTCTGCCATCTGTGCGCGTTCACGGATAACGGGATTGGTGGAGTTGACGGAGGTCGCGGAGAAGTTGCTCTTATAATGGAGTTTCTTTGTGGTCTTTTCCATTTCTTTCACCTGGATGGTTCCGGCGGTTCTGTCATAGACATAAGTATAAGTGCAGGTGCCGTCAGGAAGCTGTTCTACCGCAACGAATTCCAGTATGTCGTGGCCATCGGTGGTCGGCTTGTACCGTGCTTCAGCAAGGTCAATGGTAACGGTTTCGCTGTACTTCCACAGTTTTTCAGCGGAAACCGGCATGGTCATGGTTGCGATGACTGCTGCCGCACCAAGGGCTGTCAATAATTTTTTCATCAGGTTCACTCACTTTCAAAATATAAAAAAGTAGTTTAAAACTGTTAATATTATATCATATGGAGTTACAGTAAATATAGTTTTGTTTGACGCTGCTGCGGGCTCTGCGTACAATGGGAATAACGGAAGCTATAAGGAGGTTCTATGAATTATCGCTGCATCGTACAGTATGACGGTACCCGTTACGAGGGCTGGCAAAAGCAAAAGCGTACGGAAGAAACGATTCAGGGGAAATTGGTGAAAACTCTTCGGAAAATAACGGGGGAAGAGGTGCAGGTCATCGGCGCGGGACGGACAGACGCCGGGGTTCATTCGCTGGGACAGGTGGTGAATTTCCATCTGAAAGGGAGATGGAAAGCGGAAGAATTGGAAACGGCTTTGAATGGGGATTTGCCTGACGATATTGCTTTGAAGCATATGGAGACGGCGGAGGAACGATTCCACAGCCGTTTTGGTGCCTTGGAGAAAACATACCGTTATCGGATCCGCACGTCGACGGAGAAAAATGTGTTTGAACGGCGCTTCGTGTGGCAGTATGGAAAGCCTCTTGATGTAGAAGCAATGAAGAAAGCGGCAGCATTTTTAATAGGAACTTATGATTTCACTTCCTTCTGCGGAAATAAGAAAATGAAAAAGTCTGCGGTCCGCTGTATTTCCAAAATTGAAATGAAAGAAATAAAGGGAAAACTGCAGATCGATTTTACCGGAGACGGTTTTCTCCAGGGCATGGTGCGCATTTTAGTGGGAACGCTTGTGGAAGTGGGCGAAGGGAAACGGAAAGCGGAGAGTATTCCCGCCATACTGGAATCAAAAAGCAGGGAGAAAGCAGGATTCACTGCGCCGCCTCAGGGATTGATTCTTGTTTCGGTAAGGTATGAAATATAGAACGGAAGAAGCACTTTGTATCCGCTTCACACGGATTCGGGTGTTTCTTTTTTATGCTATAATAGGGTACAAACAAATTGGAAAAGCTTGGAAAAGCCTTGAAGCGGAAATAAAGGACGCTCAAAGGGAGGAATGAATGGCACCGGTAAAAATGATAGCGATCGACCTGGACGACACGCTTCTCCATGATGATATTTCACTTTCCGATTATACGAAAGATATTCTTCGGAAAGTGATGGAAAGAAATATCCGCATCGTTATTGCCACGGGCCGTATGTTTCAGGCCGCCCGCCCATGGGGGCAAGCCATCGGTCTTGGAGATGTGCCGCTGATCTGTTATACGGGTGCGTTTGTGGGGCTTTGCGAAAGCGGCAGAGTGCTCCGCGATGTGACAATGGATATGGAAACGGCACAGGGCATTATAAATACGGCCCATGAACGGGGATGGTACATGCATGCCTATATTGATGATGAAGTGTACGTGCCTTTCCGCGATGAGCGTACGGAGAGTTATGAAAAGCAGTGCGGCGTTTCCGCCCATGTTCTGGGAGAGGATTTCTTGACGCTTGCCAAAGAACCGACGAAGCTCCTGATATTTGACAGAGACCCGCAGGTTATGGCAGAGGTGGAGCGGGTACTTTCTGAAAAGTTCAGCTATGCCACGAACCAGGTGAAATCGAAGCCGGAGTTTTTTGAAATGAACAGGAAAGGCATGTCCAAGGGGGCGGCGCTCGCTGAGCTTTGTGACCGCTGGGGGATTCCTTTGTCAGGTTTGATGACTTTTGGGAACGGGCATAATGATATTTCCATGTTTAATCTGACTGATTGGTCTTTTGCCGTTGAAAATGCGGCGGAATCGGCAAAAGCGGCGGCTCATTTCATCACGGCGTCGAATAATGAGGATGGTGTGGCAAAAGCCATAGAGAAATATGTATTGGAGGTATAAGTAATGGAACGGTTTCGTTTTGTGATTATCACGGGCATGAGCGGTGCGGGGAAAACGAATTTCATGCAGAAGCTGGAAGATATGGGGTATTACTGTGTGGATAACCTGCCGCCGGTCCTGATTGCCCGTTTTGCGGACCTTTGCTGGAAGAGTACGTCCAATACCCGCCATGTGGCGGTGGTTTCCGATATCCGGGGCGGTTCTTTTTTTGACGCGCTTCCCCAGGCGCTGGACGAATTGAATAAACGGGGGATTCCCCATGAAGTGGTTTTCTTGGAAGCATCGGACGAAGCTCTTGTGCGGCGGTATATGGAAACCCGTCGGCAGCACCCTTTGGCCAAAACGATGCGCATTCAGGAGGGGATAGAGGCGGAACGGAAAATTCTTGCCGGCGTCCGCGCACAGGCGGATGTCATTATCGACACCACCGCTATGAAACCGGCTGATCTGCAGGAATACATGGGGAGCCGTTTCGGCGCGGTGGATAAGAAACGGGATATGCAGATTACTGTATTTTCCTTCGGCTTCAAATACGGTATTCCTATTGATGCCGATATGGTCATTGATGTCCGTTTCCTGCCGAACCCTTTCTATGTGGAAGAATACAAGCACTGGACGGGGCGCGTGCCGGAAGTGGCGGCATATATTGAAAAATCACCGGTTACCAAAGAATTCAAAAGAAAACTTTTTAATTTCATAGGATTCATAGTGGATCAGTTCAGGGACCGGGGAAAAACGCAGTTTACCATTGCTATCGGCTGTACCGGCGGTATGCACCGTTCCGTTTTCGTGACAGAAAAACTGGGAGCCCACCTGAAAGAAAAGCATGCCCATGTGAACGTGGAACACCGTGATTTGCACAGGAACCGCATTGTTCGCGATGCAGATGATAAGTAGGAGGAAAACAAATGAAACTGCTCCTGCAGTGGCTTTATCCAGGGTTAAATATAAAAAGATGGATGCTGCTCTTTTCCTTCGGCCTTATGCTGTTGGCATTCGGTGCTGCTCTCGTTATGAACTACCAGGTCTTTGGGCGGATTGAGGAGGAAATACTTCGCCTCCTGTTCGTTCTTACAGGGACTTACAGCTATACATTTCTTGCTGCGGCAGGGATCTTTTTCGTGTTCATCGGCCTGTTTTTCATGTTGTGGGCGATCCGCAGGCTGGTGAAACGTTTCTTCAGCCTTGTGGCACCGGATCAGGAAAGCGTGTCCCGCCATATCGTGTCGAAATGGGAATTGTCCCGCGGGCTGAAAGTCGTGGCTATCGGAGGAGGACACGGATTGTCCATGCTTCTCCGCGGATTGAAAACAAAGACTTCCAATATTTCCGCTATTGTTACGGTGGCGGATGACGGCGGCTCTTCAGGCCGGCTTCGTGAAGAAATGAATATTGTCGCGCCCGGGGATTTACGCAATTGTCTGGTGGCTTTGGCAGATAAAGAAACGGTACTGGAACAGCTCTTCCAATATCGTTTTGGCGGGGAAGGAGAACTGGCGGGCCACAGTCTGGGCAATTTATTTCTGGCGGCGCTCATGAAGGAATTTGGAAATGTGCAGAATGCTTTGGAAACGGCCAGCACCGTTTTAAATATCCGCGGGCAGGTCATGCCGGCGACGGCGCAGAAAATCCGCCTCTGCGCGAAAATGTCCGACGGCAGTACGATTGAAGGGGAATCGGAAATTGCTGCTTATGTCGAAAAAAAAGGCGGCAAAGTAAAAATCATCCATGTGGATACCGTTCCGTCGGCTCCCATTGCTGTAGGCGATGCGTTGGAAGCAATCCGCAATGCCGACCTGATTACCTTGGGCCCGGGCAGCTTGTATACCAGCGTGCTTCCCGACCTTCTTGTACCTGAGATTCTTACGGCTATCAGGGAAAGTTCCGCGCCGTGCATGTATATCTGCAACGTGATGACCCAGCCGGGCGAGACCCTCGGTTATACCGTCAGTGACCATTTAAAAGCCCTTGTCGATCATGTGGGGAAAGGGGTCATTGACTATGTTCTTGTCAACAACGGTGTGCCGAAGAAAGATGTACTGAAACGTTATGAAAAAGTACAGGCGTATCCGGTGGAAATAGATCGGAAGAAAATCCAGCGTATGGGGATAATCCTTATTGAAGCGGATTTGCTCGGCGTTGAAAAAGGCGCTGTTCATGATACGGATACGCTTTGCAATGAAATCATCCGTATTTCCGGACTTCTGAAAACCAATATTGCGCCTGAAGTATTGTCGGGGTATCTGGGGAGGGCGAAGTAATGTCATTTACGGAGCAGGTGAAGAATGAGCTTGCCCGTGTTGTCCGTCCCGATAAAGAAAGCAGAAGCGGGGAACTGCTGGCACTTCTTCGTATGGGCGGCGCAATTGTTACGGGAGCGCAGGGGAAAAAGGGCGTGGAATTTTCTACGGGGAACAGCGCCGTTGCCCGCCGTGTCCTCGTCTGCCTGAAAAAAGACTTCAATCTTATGCCGTCGGCTATGGTGCGGCAGGGACGGAAGCTGCGCAAGAAAAATGTGTATACTTTGACCGTCCGTCCGTCAGCAGACAGCTTGCGGTTCCTTGGGGAAATGGGATTGGATCCGCTCATGGATATCCGTGATGCGGGCCGGCTGGTGTCTGCCGAAGAACGGCGGTCTTATCTGGCGGGCGCTTTTCTTGGCGGCGGTACGGTGAGCCGGCCGCAAGGTGATTACCACCTGGAATTGGTGACACAGTCGCTGCGGTTTGCCGGAGAACTCATTGCCGTGATGCGTTCCTTCAAATTGAATGCCCGTATGACCGACCGAAAAAATGATTACATTGTCTACATCAAAGGCGGTGATGATGTGAGCTCTTTCTTGCAGATTGTCGGTGCGGCAAATAGTTATATGGATTTTGAAAGTGTCCGCGTGGTGAAAGATATGCGGAATCGTGTCAACCGCCAGGTAAATTGTGAAACGGCAAATCTGCAGAAATCAGTGGATGCTGCTGTCCGCCAAATGCGGGATGTGGAAAAATTATTGCAGTATAAACGATTATCCGAATTGTCACCGTCTGTTCGCGCCGCCTGCGAAGCGCGCATGAAAAATCCGGACGCTTCCATGGCGGAATTGGCGGATCTATGCGGCATCACCAAGTCGGGACTGGCCCATCGGTTCCGTAAAATAGCCTCCATGGCGGAAACATTGGCAGGAAGGGTAAAAGGCAGAAAGTAATGAACATAAAAATATGGATTGCCGCTATGGCGGCCGCCGCCTGCGGAGCGGTTACGGCGGCAGGGGCGTCGCCTTTGGATATTTCCTATGAAGAAATCCCTTTGGAAAAGATAAAAGCGGAAGATACGCTGATCTTATCAGACAGCCCTGAATATGCCCGAAACTACGGAATCCTTGCGGAAGGTACCGTATTGAAAGGGAAAGGCCGGATTTACTATTATCATGTAAATGAGACGGGAAAACCGGCGCGCCTTGCGGTTTATGGCGTGAGCGATAAAGGAGAAGAGATCAAAGTCGTCCGTACGCTCCGGGGGGAACCGAGCCGCAGCTACGTGCCTACGGGAAAGACGCTTTCTTTCAGAGAAGTGACGGCTAAGCAGCCGCCGCCGCGAAACGTTATGCTGGAGAAAGGAAAGCGGACTATTCTTTTTGAAGATAACGCAAAAGGGATCCGGCAAGATGATTTGGTCAGCGGTATCGTGGAAGTGGAAACGTCGTCGCCCGTTCGATTCGGCGCGGCTATTCTTCCTTATGAAGGCAGTGTGGAAAAGCATCTGGAAAAGGCAAGGTACCTTCCTCCGGACTCCCATGAAATGCGGGGAACATTTCCCATGCACGTTTATTTTGAAAGCGGCGTGTGGGACGCGGAAAAAAGCGCAGGAAAAATTGAATTGGGTTCTGCTGAAAGCACAGCGTTTTTTCAAGAAGGAAGGGACGAACTTAATTTCATCGGGCGGGAAAATACGGGGAACTACGGCATTACCTGCCATTTGACGATCCACAGCAAAGGGACGGGGAAGTATGATCTTTATCTGAACCCGAACGGAGGTGTTTTTGAAGGGACACTGGAAATCGGGCAGGACCGCAGGCTGCTCCGTATATACCGTACGGAACGCTATGGAACCCGCTGGTTCGGCCATGATACCATTTACGATTATGAGAAACTGGGAACTTGGGAAGCGGGGAAAGATCTATATATCCGGTTTATCCCGCCGGGTGCCTGCTATTTTCCGATCCGATTATTATTTGTACCGAAGAAATAGGGTGACATGATGAAATTTATCCAATTCCGCATCGGTGATGTCGTACAGATGAAAAAGCAGCATCCCTGCGGTTCTTCCGAATGGGAGGTCCTTCAGCTGGGCAGCGATATGCGTGTCAAATGCCGTGGCTGCGGCCGCATCGTTTTGATTGCGCGTCCGAAGTTCTTAAAAGGTGCGAAGAAAGTATTGAATCGTGATGTCAGCGGGCCGACGGAACTGGTGAGCCGCAAGGAAGAAACGGAGTAAAGAGTATTTCATTTTGAAAAGGGAATGCCTGACTGCCACGGCTGTGGAAATGGTGGACAGCAGCGGCGGTTGGTGCTATAATCAGTAGGCGTAAGCGATAGGAACGACCCGTAAAAACTCTTGACAATAAGGTGGCCTGTATGTATAATAACTCTTGTCACTGATGTGCTGGCGTAGCTCAGTTGGTAGAGCAGCTGATTTGTAATCAGCAGGTCGTAGGTTCGAGTCCTATTGCCAGCTCCATGTGGGCGGATTCCCGAGTGGTTAAAGGGAGCAGACTGTAAATCTGCCGGCTTTGCCTTCATAGGTTCGAATCCTATTCCGCCCACCAATGACGCGGGGTGGAGCAGTTGGTAGCTCGTCGGGCTCATAACCCGAAGGCCGCAGGTTCAAGTCCTGCCCCCGCAACCATGTTTATTATCTTCATTCATATAGATTGCTGATATAGCTCAGTCGGTAGAGCGTATCCTTGGTAAGGATAAGGTCACCAGTTCAATCCTGGTTATCAGCTCCATGGCGGCTTAGCTCAGTTGGCTAGAGCAAGCGGTTCATACCCGCTGTGTCCGGAGTTCAAATCTCTGAGCCGCCACCAGCGTAGAAGATCCTCTGTGTCAGGGGATTTTTTATTTGCTTTTTATGACGTATTTTAAGGGAGCTTTGTTTAAAAAGAAACATTTCTTGGGGAATCTTTATGGGAATAAGGATACCTTTCGGCGCTTCCTTGTTTCCTGTCGTTTTTATATGTATAATAGGAAAAGCGAAAAATCTTTTTTTTATTGAAGGAGAGAAGATATGGCAAAAGCACATTATGAAAGAACCAAACCGCATGTAAACATCGGTACCATCG